>Ga0197143_1000240_pt1 | contig 65312 bp, 78 predicted proteins | sample GBS70_MetaG_FD_148603 | JGI IMG/M metagenome (GOLD analysis project Ga0197143, IMG submission 148603) | Sediment microbial communities from Great Boiling Springs, Gerlach, Nevada, United States - GBS 70_MetaG | ecosystem: Environmental > Aquatic > Thermal springs > Hot (42-90C) > Sediment...
ACAAAAATTTCAGTTAAGATTACCTCAATGCCAAAGAGATGGCGAGCAACGATACTATAAGCAGTAAATCCTAAGAAAAAAATAGCAGAATAATTGCCAAGAAAATAATACTGTTGGGTTCCGATAAAAAATGGTAAAACTGCATTAAAAAAAGATAGTAATCCACAAAATATCACTAATCCGAGGAAAAAATATTTTAACTGAAGTTTTTGAAAAGAATTTACGTTTTTATACTTTTTATATACATTTAGAAAGAAAGATATTAAAAAAACAAGAAAGAAACCTCCAAAGAAAGGGAAAAATAGTTTTCCGTAGAGAGCATCAAATCCCCAAGGCTGAATTTTTATTCCCTCCACAAAAAAAGAAGTAAAAATAATTAGTACTGTAAAAGCGGCCGCAATAGAAAATAGTAATCTGGTTGCTCTTTGACTAACTTTTTTTCCTTCTGGAAAGGTTAGAGAAAAGAGGAATAAAAAAATACTCCACCAAATTACTGTTGCGTAAGTCACCCGAGTTAAAAAAAGAGCTAAAAATGGTTTAGTTCTTGGAAAAAATTCTGACAAATAAGCAGTAGATATAAAGAGAGCAGTAAAAAGACATAAAAGGAAAAAATACCGATTGTCACTTCTTTGCCTATTTTTAAAGTAAACTAAAAAACCAAAGACTGAACTCAGTAGAGTAATAATCAAAGTGACTAAAGAGCCCCATAAAGAGACCATTAAATCATATTACCATTTTTAGTTTTGGTCGAGAAGAGTCTTCTCTGAATACGTCCTCACCATAAGCGAAGAACTTTACTTGAGGTAAAGTCCTTTCTGGGTCGATTCGATAAGCATCTTGATAATCAATGTTATTCATCATTAAGGTCTTATGGATAAGATCGCGATACTTTTTCTCTAAATTCTTAATTTCTTCAGGTTTTGGTTTTAAATTTGGTTTCAATTCTAATAATACTACCAATCTTATTTCTCCTTTTTCATCAGTTTTGGTAGAAAGCTTAAAATTGCTTATTTCTTTAGCCTCTGGATCATCTAATAATGGAAGTAAATTTTGGGGCGCTACTTTAGCCCCTGAAAAGATGGTTACCATTTGATCAATCCTCCCAAAAAAAATAAGAAAAGGCCATTTAAAATATCCTTTTTTCCACCCTTCTTTTTCCAGTAGATTTGAGATATTATATCCATGCTTTTTTAATTTTTCTTCCATTTCTGAAAATGAAACAATTATTCCCCCATCTCCTATTTGGTATCTGATTATAGGAGAAAGGCTTGACTTTGAAGTTATTAATAATTTTCCATCAATTTCCTCCACAAATACATTGAGTGGATTGTATTGGAATACAAAAAATGGAATCTTCTTGATATTGAGTGCCGATTTAAAATTTTCGTTCTCTGTAGTTATTTTTTGAATTATTTCAGCTAAAGGAAAACCACATCCTATTAATCCCGCATCTCCTGCAGCTAAAAGATTAAAAATTCTCCAGCGATTTTTCCTTTTGGGATCAACTTTAGAGAAAATATAATTTTTGAAACCCTCTGTTAATGGTTCGCCAGCTAACTGAAATTTTAAATTAAACTTTTCCCATTTTAATTTTTCTTTATCGCCTTCATCAAAAATTTTTCTAAGAAATGATGGAAGAGTACTAACGATAACCTGGGTATAGTTTTTTCCTATTTCCTTCAGAATTCTAATGATGCTTTGTGAATCTAAACCCGGAGTAATGTAAGTAATATTATACTTATCAAGTAGTGTGCCAAAAAGTAAATGAGTTGTATACCCAAATGACCATACACCAAGAGGAGCTGCATTTATAAAAAGAACAGGAGTTGACGATGAAATTTCCCATAAAAAGTCGAACCAACTTAACCACCCTCTAAATGCGCTAAAGAAAATTTTTCTATCATATAAAAATGCTACTGGGACGCCGGTAGAGCCAGAAGAAAAACATATTCCAAAAATTTCTTTAAACCTATTTCCGACAAGATCATTCAGGGAATATTGTTGTATAAAATTCTTTTTTGTCGTTATGGGAACTTTTTGTTGAAAGTCTTCTAACGTTTTAATCTTGCTAGGGTCAATGGCATGTTTTTTTTAGAAAATCTTGGTAGGCTGGGGAGTTTTTTACTGCTTCTCTAAAGGCTTCAAGAGCTAATTTTCTTCCTTGTTTTTCCCAAAAAGAAGCTGGCATCGTTTTCATAAACCAGATTGCTCTTTTTGGGTTTGAAAGTATGAAATTTTGAAATATTCTACCAATTTTGCTCATAGTTTGATATTTTTATTTTACAATAAAGAACTCAAAAATGAACGTGGGGGTGGTTTTTTATCCACCCCCATTAAGTTAACGAATTGAAGGTCATCTTATTCTTACAACGATTGGGTTTTCTTTCAGCTCTCCATTTTCTAACCATTCAATCATGGCACTTACACTGAGTGTAGCAGTAACCGCTGAAGTGGGTGCAATTTGAGGAAATGGAAGTTTTCCTTCTACTATCTCATCCATTTTTTCCAGTATGGGTTGGGGTAAAGAAATCTGTGGAGCTAGAGCGACTAATTTCCGATAAAGTTCATACCCATAGAATTTTCCTCCGAGGATTTCTTGTAAGGGAGGATCATCCGGTAGAGAGACGTAAACAAAAGACCACCAGCCGACATTTAGAGGATGGAGTTCCACCTTCTTAAGAGTTCTGGAAATTTCATTCAATGTCCAGAAGGTTTCGTCTGGATCCACAGTATTAACAACAAAATGGGCTCTTTCTACTAGTGGAGTTATTTCTTCTTTTGTCTGAAGGAAATGGGGTATAACCTGAACGTTTGCTTGTGGGTTAATCGAAACAATCAATTCTCTTGTTGTTTCCGCCTTGTTCTTTCCTAGCTGGTGTTGAAAGAATGGTTGCCTATTAAGGTTGCTAGCTTCAACCTTATCGCCGTCAGCCACAATGAAATTTTTGAATCCAGTTCTCACTGCAATTTCTGCGATTCTAGCTCCCAAACCACACCCAGCAAGAAAGATGGAAGAAATGGCAATCTTTCTTTGGGTTTCTGGGGAGATCAGTCCCCAATTCCTCGAAAGATCCAGCACTTTCAATCACCTCCTTCTTTTGTTTTCGTTTTTAAACTACTAATTTCAATTTAGCTTGATTGATAAATTTTGTCAATGGTTTTTGACTTTTTTTCGTGATTTTTAAGATAATTTTTTATTTTTTCTAATAATTGCCCTGGAGTATAATTTGCTTTGAGAAGATATTCTTTTACTCCCAATTTTGAAGTTTCTTCCATTATTTTTTGATCTTCATAGTTTGAAATTACTACTACAGGTATTGGAGAAATTTCAGGATCTGATCTTAACCATTGAAGAAAAGTAATACCGTCTTCCTGAGGAAGTAAAATGTCGAGTAAAATCAAATCGGGTTTTTCTTTTTTTGTTAAGAGAATTCCATCTTTTGCATTAAAAGCTAAAAAGACGACGAAATTTGCTTTCTCAAATTTTTCCTTGTACATTTGAGCTATATTTTGTTCGTCTTCGATTATTAAAATTTTTGGCATTTCAATTTTATTCTAGTAGATCAAGTATTTATGTCAAGATTTTTTGACATCTTTTATTTGACAATTTTTCAAAATAACCTAGAATAAAAATTGCAACATGATTTTAGAAATACCAATTGAACTTGAATTGAAAAAATTAGGCTTGAGGGAAAAGGAGGTCAAAGTTTATTTAGCTGGATTGGAGTTAGGACCAAATTCAATAAAGAATATTGCAGAAAAGGTTAAAATCCCGAGACCAACTGTTTATGAGATTATAAAAAAATTAGAAGAGAAGGGGCTTTTTGTTGAAACAAAAAGAGGAAAAAAAAGGCTCTTTGTTGCTCAATCTCCAAGTCAAATTTTGAGGTTTTTGCGGATTAAAAAAAGGGAGATTGAAGAAAAAGAAAGAGAATTTGCAAGAATTGTTTCAATTTTAGAAGCAAAATATTCAAGGGAAAAGGAAGGAATTAGAATTTTTGAAGGAAAAGAAGGAAAAAAGGCAATTTTGGAAATGCTTTCTTTATCTTGTGTTTCTGAAATATTGATTATTAACCCAGAACTGAATCCAATCAGTGAAAGAGAAAGAAAAAAAATTTACCAATCAATCAGGCAACGTTTAGGTCAAATAAAAGTGAAAAAAATCAGTTTTCCATTTTTGAAAGGAAGTTTAATAATCTTTGACAAAGTACTCTTTTTTTCTCCTCAAAATCAAAAATTTATTTTACTCTCCTAAAAACAAAAAAGAAATAATCTTTTCCAATGGCAAGTTTTTAATCACTAAATTTCAAAAAAATAAAAGGGGAGGGAGAAATCCCTCCCCAAAGTCAGATTCTCTCGATTTTTATTTTTTTTCTGGTTCTTCAATCCTCAGCGTCACCCTGGCATGATTTTTTAATCCAATGATTCTTACCAAATGTCTAATTGCTTTTACAGTCTGTCCCTGCTTTCCGATAATCTGTCCCATATCATCAGGATGGACTTTCAAAGAAAGTAAAACTCCCATTTCATCCACTGTTCTGGTAATCTTTGCTGCTTCAGGGTGATCGCAGAGAAATTTAACAATTGTTTCTAAGAATTCTTGATCTGGTTTTTTCTCTGCCATGATTTCTTTCTTTCAAGAATTTCCGACCTTTACCAGAATTCTCTCATCGTAAACCGAGAGAATCTGGCGCCAAAATTTTGGCAGCGGGGGCGATGGGATTTGAACCCACGGGCTCCCGCGTGACAGGCGGGCGTTCTAGTCCGGGCTGAACTACGCCCCCATCAATTCCTGGTGCTTTCGGCGTTAGCGCTTACTCTTTGCAAAAATGTGATTCAATTTGCAATTTTGATGTCGGGGGTGGGAATCGAACCCACATCTAGGCCTTATGAGAGCCCCGCTCTACCATTGAGCTACCCCGACATCGCTCTGACCCTTTTCTCCCTAAGAAGAAAACCAAGGTTTTTCCCTCGATTGTGCTCTTCACTCGTCCTTTCCTAGGAGGTAGAAACTCTTTCTTAATTTCGCGCGGAGCTTGGACCATCACATAAATGTGATCGTCTTACTATTACTCCTTCCTAAAAAATTAATTTTTAAAATACTTCAATTTTGTTGGTTGCGGGGGCTGGATTTGCACCAGCGATCTCCAGCTTATGGGGCTGGCGAGGTACTACTCCTCCACCCCGCTATATTTGAAAGATAAATTATTATATCAAACTTCAAAGTACTTGTAAATCCTTTAATGCTTTTTCATACACTCTTAAAATGTTCTTTGTATCTTCTTTAGTAACTCTATAACTTGGATCTTCAACAATGTCTCTTATTATCTTTCTAGCTTCTTTCAATTCTTTTAGGTTGGAGATGACTTCTTCAGTTATTTTTTCTAGTTTTTCAGTAAGATCTTTGCCTCTGTATCCAATCTCATCCATTGCTTTATTTAAAAGCTCGTCTGCTTCTAAAATCGCCAATTTCAATTCAGCCTCTAAATCGCTCTCTGACATTTTCTCAATTTTTCTCCAAATTGGCAAGAAAGTTTTGACATAGTAAGGTTTATACGTCAAAAATTCCTTTAAATCTATCAAAACTGCTTTTTTTAGCCATGAGGTTTTAAAAAGAGACCAAATGGTATAACCGAAAAAGAAAAAACCAAAAAACAAAAAAACATATTTTAAAATCAAAACCCAACCCGTAAACTCTGGGTATAACAAAAAAGAGAGTATATCATTTATTTTTTGCTGATAGTTCATACATTAACGCTGCTTTAAAAATCTTTTCTTCTTCAAAATGTTTTCCAATAATTTGAAGTCCCACAGGTAAGTTCTTAACTTTTCCCACTGGAATTGAAATTGCTGGCAACCCTGCTAAATTGACTGGTACTGTAAACACGTCAGATAAATACATTTGTAGGGGGTCTTGTATTTTTTCACCTAATTTAAAAGGAAGTGTAGGGGTGGTGGGGGTGAAAATCAAATCAACTTTTTCAAAAGCTTCTTCAAAATCTTTTATAACTAAAGTTCTCACTTTGGCAGCTCTCAAATAATATGCATCGAAGTATCCTACAGAAAGTGAAAAGGTGCCCAACATTATCCTTCTTCTTACTTCTTTGCCAAAACCTTTTCCTCTACTTTCTAAATAGACATTTAACATTTGATTTTTGGTTGATTTTGAAAAACCATACTTTATCCCATCGTATCTCGCTAAATTTGCGCTAGCTTCAGATGGTGCAATGATGTAATAACAAGGTAATGCATATTCTGTATGGGGCAAAGAAATTTCTAAAATCTTTGCCCCCATTTCTTCATACCTTCTTAAGGTTTCTTTTATTTTATTTTTCACCTCTTCATCAATTCCCTGAGTAAGGTACTCTTTTGGTACTCCAATTTTCATTTCTTTTAAAGGTTCTGATGGATAGCGAGAACAGGGGAATTCTATACTAGTAGAATCTTTATCATCTTTCCCTTTGATGACATCGAAAACAATTTTGCAGTCTTTCACGTTTTTTGTCATCGGTCCGATTTGTTCTAAAGAAGAAGCAAATGCAATTAAGCCATATCTTGAAACAGAACCATAAGTAGGTTTTAATCCCACTATTCCACAAAAAGAAGCTGGTTGTCTAATTGATCCACCTGTATCAGAACCCAAAGCAAAAACACAAAAATTAGCAGCTACAGCTGCTGCCGAACCTCCTGAAGAGCCTCCAGGGACTCTTGTCAGATCCAAGGGATTTTTGGTGGGGAAAAAAGCAGAATTTTCAGTGGAAGAACCCATCGCAAATTCATCTAAATTTGTTTTTCCTAGAATAATCGCTCCTGCTTCTTTCAGTTTTTTTACCACGGTAGCATCATATGGTGCTACATAATTTTCTAAAATTTTAGATCCTGCAGTGCACTCTACTCCTTCAACCAAAATGTTATCTTTTATTACACAAGGCACTCCAGCCAAAGGCGGCATTTCTCTTTGGGTAAAGATCATTTCATCAATCTCTTTCGCTTTTTCCATGGCCAATTCTGGACAAACTCTCAAAAAAGATTTAATTTTTTTATCTTCCTTTTCAATTTTTTCTAAATATGCTCTAACTAGTTCTGAGGCAGAAAACTCTCTTTTTATTAGGCTTTCTTTGATTTTTTCTATTGTGAAATTTTCTAAATTCATAGTACTTTTTTGACTTTCAGATAGCCATTTTTTGTCTCTGGCATTGATTCAAGTAGTTTCTTGACCAAATAGAGATCTTTTTTAGAGTCCAAATCTTCTCTTTTCACATTTTTGATTTTTAAAGGGTGAAATGTAGGTTCGACCTCAGAAATATCAATTTCTTTCAGTTTTTCTATGTATTCTAAAATCTTTGAAAGTTCTTGTTGGTATGTTTCTATTTCTTTTTTTGAGAGGCCCAATCTGGCTAATTTTGCAATGTGTTTTATTTCTTCTTTTGAAATCATGTTATTTTGGGGGTTCTAATTCCTTTGTTTCGACTAAAACCTCAGCTAATTCATCCAAGTGCTCCAAAACAATCCCTGCACCTCTAACTACAGCAGTCATTGGATCATCAATAACCTTTGTTTTGACCTTTGTTTCTTTTTGAATTAAAATATCCAAACCTCTAAGTAAAGCCCCACCTCCTGCAAGATAAATCCCATTTATCATAATATCAGCCACTAATTCTGGGGGAGTTTCGTCTAATGTTGTTTTAATTTCGTTAATTATTTGTCTTACTGATTTTTCGATTGCTTTTCTTATTTCTTCATCTGAAACCGTAATTTCTTCTGGAAGTCCGGTAACTAAATTTCTTCCTCTTATTGGAAATTCTTTTTTTTCTTTTAATGGATATGCAGAACCTATCGCGATTTTAACAGTTTCTGCCATTCTTTCACCAATTAGGAGATTGTGCTCTTCTTGGATATACCTAATAATGTCTTCATTTAACCTATCGCCTGCGATTCTTAAACTTTTGCCAATAACAATACCCCCTAAAGAAATCACTGCTACTTCTGTTGTCCCACCTCCAATATCTACTATAAAGTTCCCAACTGGTTCTTGAACTGGCAATCTAGCACCTATTGCTGCTGCCATTGGTTCTTCAATTAAATATACTTCTCTAGCTCCTGCATATTTGGCCGCATCTAAAACTGCTTTTTTCTCCACTTCTGTCACTCCCCAAGGAATTCCAACTATCACTCTCGGATTGATTAATTTTTTCTTTCTGGCTTTTTCGATGAAATACTTTAACATTTGTTCTGTTGTTTCAAAATCTGAAATAACTCCAGATCTTAAAGGTCTCACCGCAACAATGTGAGCTGGGGTTCTACCAACCATTTTCTTGGCTTCCATTCCTACTGCCAAAATTTGCCCTGTTTTTTGGTTTATGGCAACAACTGAAGGTTCTTGAATAACAATCCCCTTCCCTTTAACATACACCTCTGTATTAGCTGTACCCAAATCTATGGCTATGTCTTCTGAAAGAAAATTTAAAATTTTTTTGAAAATGTCTCTGATCATTTTTGTTAATAAGCCAAAGCAAAAATCCATTTTCTCTTTGCCCTTTTTCCGCAGTAAATGCATTTTCCTTTCTCTTCTGGAGTATTTAAGGGTAAGCAACGAGTAGTAGCTTTAGTTTCTTCTTTTATTTTCTCTTCGCATTCTTGATCTTCACACCAAAAAGCCTTTAAAAATCCTTTTTTTGTTTGAATGATTTCTTTAAACTCATCATAATTTTTTACCTCTTTAGTATTTTCTTTTAAAAATTTTTGACTTCTCAAATATAAATTATGCTGAATCTCTTCTAACAAATTTCTTAACTTTTTAGATAAAGAAGAAAAGGAAATTATCAATTTTTCTCCTGTATCCCTTCTAACTAGAGTTGCTTTTTTGTCTTTTAATTCTCTTTGACCAATTTCTATTCTCACAGGAACTCCTTTTATTTCCCATTCATTAAACTTCCAGCCAGGAGAGTATTCTTTCCTTAAATCAGTTTCTACTCTAAAGTTTTTAAGATAGTTTTTCAAGCCCTGAATTTCTTTTTCTATTTTTGTGTCAATTTTTTTTCCTTGAAAGATTGGAATTATTATAACTTGAATCGGTGCTATCTTGGGAGGAAGAATCAAACCTGCATCATCTCCGTGAACCATAATTATTGCCCCGATGGATCTTGTAGATAACCCCCAACAGGTTTGCCATGCAATTTTTTCCTTTTTATCTCTCCCCATAAACTTAATATTAAACACTTTTGCAAAATTTTGTCCTAGATCATGAGAAGTACATCCTTGAAGAGCTTTACCGTCTGGCATCAACATTTCAAAAGTGTAGGTATCTCTAGCTCCAGGAAATTTTTCTTTTTCTGACTTTTTCCCAGCAATTCCATCAATTGCTAAATAATTTCTGTAGAAATTGATATACATTTCGAGAACTTTCATTACTTCTTCAAGTGCCTCCTTGTGACTCTCGTGGACAGTATGACCTTCTTGCCACAAAAATTCTGTAGTTCTTAAAAAAAACCTTGTTCTTTTTTCCCAACGAACTACGTTTGCCCATTGATTGATTTTAAGGGGTAAATCCCTCCACGATTTAATCCATTTTGAAAACATTTCATACATTATTGTTTCTGAAGTTGGTCTCACTACTAACTTTTCCTTTAAATTCTCTCCTCCCCCAATCGTTACTATTGCTAATTCTGGTGAAAATCCTTCCACGTGTGCTTTTTCTTTTCTTAAAAGACTTTCTGGAATGAAAATTGGAAAGTAGGCATTTTTAGCTCCAATCTTTTTGATTTCTTCATCAAGAATTTTTTGAATATTTTCCCAAATAGCATATCCGTAGGGTCGCCATACAATACAACCTCTTACTGGAGCATAATCTGCTAATTCTGATTTCAAAATTACATCAATGTACCATTCAGAAAAATTTTCTGATTTTTTTATTAAATGTTTTTTTTCAAAAAGTTTGGCCGTCATTATTGGATAATTTTAGTAATGTCTTTTATTGTAACTAAGATTGCCAAAATTAATAAAAGGCCAAAGAAGAAAGCTGTAATTTTGCCTTCCGTTTTGGGAGAAATGGGTTTTTTCCTTATTGCCTCTATCATTAAAAACAGACATTTTCCTCCGTCTAAAGCAGGAATTGGCAAACTATTGAAAACTGCCAAATAAACTGAAATTACTCCTAAAAGGTTGAAAAAATAAATCATCCCCATTTTGGAAGTTTGATACATTACATGAAAAATTCCAACCGGACCTGCCAATTCTACCTCTATTGGAGTTTTTTTCAATAAATTATAAACAAGTGAAATATATCCTTTAATAATTGCTAAAGTTAAATTATAGGTTGTTTTAATGCCTTCTAAAATTGCGGTCAGGAATGGATATTGTTTAATTTCAGCTCTTACCAAGGAAATTCCAATAGGACCTTCACCTGCTGGTGGAGAAACTCTAGGAACAAGTTCTACTTCAAAAGTTTCTTTTCCTCTCTCAATTATCAAAACTACTTTTTCTCCTTTATATTTTTGAGTTAATTCTTGAAGATCTTTTACCTTTTCGATTTTCCATCTTTCGTTCTGAAATTTGAATTCTTTAATAATATCACCTATTTGTAATCCTGAAATTTCAGCGGGAGAGTTTTTGGAAATTTCCATTATATAAACTTTTGGATTGTTGGAAATTTCATCGTCAGAAATTGCTCTGGGCATTCCAAGTTTGAAAAGAAAAATAAAAATAATACACGCTATTAACCAAAAAGAAATCACTCCAGCTAAAACAATGATCATTCGCTTAAAAAGGGGTTGGGAAGAAAAACCTTTTTCTCCAATTTCCCCTTCTAGTCGCACAAAAGCACCAAAGGGTAAAAGATTTAATGAGTATAAAGTGTTTCCGATTTTTTTTCCAAATATTCTGGGAGGATATCCAATTCCAAATTCCTCGACTAAAACGCCAGATTTTTTAGCTGCTAAAAAATGGGCAAATTCATGCAAAATGATTAAAAAAAATAAAGAAAGAAAAACTAAAATAAAGTTAAACATAGATTATTCCAAAATTTCTTTTTCTTTCCTTCTTGCGATTTCTTCTATTTTTTCATTGAATTCCTCTACTAAATCCTGAAGTTCATCCTTTCCTTTATACTTTTGATCTTCTGAAATTTTTCTCGCCAAGTAAGCCTCTTGAATTTCGTCCCAGGCATCGGTTCTTGCTTCTCTTATTTTCTTTTTCGCTGCTTCTTTCTTTTGAGCAAGAATTTTTAATAAATTTTTCTTAAATTCTTCTGTTGCTGGAGGGAGGTGAATTTTTATCGAGTTTTTGTCGACTACTGGATTAACACCCAAACCAGATTTTTCAATTGCCTTCACTATCGGATCTATATAAGAGGGGTCCCAAGGAAAAATTTGAATCTCTCTTGGTTCTGGAATAGAAATTTGTCCAAGTTGTTTTAACAGAAATTTTTGGCCAAAACATTCTACTTGCAAATTTTCAACCAAATCTGCAGAAGCCCTTGATCCTCTGAGGGTTTTTAACTCCTCTTCAAACATTTTCACTGCTTTTTCCATTTCTGGCCTTGCTTTTTCGATTATTTTGCGATAATCTATTTTTTCTTTTTCTTCTTTTTTCATATTTTTAGCAATAAAATTTCCAGAGCCAACCTTTTATCGACATTGGAAATTTTAGTTAAAAAATAGATTTTTTGGATTTCAGTCAAAATTTCCCTTGCTCTTTTTTCAAAGATTTTTTCTCTAAAATGGATAGCTAATATCTCCAAAATTTCAGAAAGATCAAGGTTTTCAAGAAGTTCTTTTGCTTTTTGGAATTTAAAGTAAATGTTTCCTTTTTCTATTTTTATCAAATCTTTATCAAGTTTTTCAAATTTTTCAAGTTTTTCTTCGTTTTCTGAAAGTTCTATTGCCATCCCTGGTCTTCCCTGAACAAATTTCATTATTCTCTTTACTTTCTCTTCTCCAACCCCCCTTTCTTTTAGAAATTTTTCGATTTTCTCTTTTTTTACTGGAAAGAACTTTATTTTTTGACACCTTGAAACTATTGTCGGTAATAAGAAATTTTCGCTCTCTGAAATTAAAATAATTACAGAGTCTCCTTTTGGCTCTTCTAATGTTTTCAAAAAACAATTTTGCGCTTCTAGAGTCATTTTATTGGCAGAATCTATGATTGCTACTTTATATTTTGATCTAAATGGTTTCAAGGAAATATTCCAATGCAATTCTCTTATTTGATCAATAGAAATTTGATTTTTAAGAGGTTCAAGATAAAAAAAATCTGGATGGTTTTGAAGAGGAGAATTTAAAATCCAAGAAGCAAATTCAAAGGCCACTTTCTTTTTTCCTAATTTTTCCTTCCCAACAAACAAAAAGGCATGAGGAATTTTCTCTGAATTTAGAATTTCTTTTAAAAAAGCAATTTGTTTTTCATGTCCTAGTATCATTTTTTTGTCATTAAAACTTTTTTGTAGAGATCTAAGTTTTCAAGAATTTTTCCAGTCCCTTTTGCTACACAAAGAAGAGGTTCTTCGGCTAAGATTACCGGAATACCAATGGTTTTTTCGAAAAGTTCAGTAAGGTTTCTCAAAAGTGAGCCCCCACCAGTTAAAACTATACCTTTTTCCATGATGTCTGCTGATAATTCCGGAGGGGTTTCTCTTAAAGTAATTTTTATAGTCTGAATTATTTCAGATAGGACGTCAGAGATTGCTTCGTAAATTTCGTTTGATGAAATTTTTAGGTTTCGAGGAAGACCTGAAATCAAATCTCTTCCTTTAATTTCCAATGTTAAGGGTTCTTTTTCAAAGGTAGCTGTACCAATTTTTATTTTTATCTCCTCTGCAGTTTGTTCGCCAATTGCAATGTTATATTTCTTTTTTATGTACTCGGAAATAGCAGAGTCCATTTCATCTCCCCCAATTCTTATTGAATTTGAAGTAACAATCCCACCCAAAGAAATTACTGCTACCTCTGTTGTACCTCCGCCAATATCTACTACCATATTTCCAGAACAAGATTCAATGGGAATTCCAGCTCCCAAGGCTGCAAGGATTGGTTCTTTGACCAAAAAAACCTCTTTAGCACCAGCCCCAACTCCTGCTTCAATCAAAGCCCTTCTCTCTGTTGAAGTTGCACCCGCTGGGACTCCAATTAAAATTTCTGGTTTCAAAAAAGAGAAAAAACCGAGTGTTTTTTTTAAGAAATATCTAATCATTGCCAGGGTTACTCTATAATCTGCAATTACCCCATCTCGTAGGGGTCTGTAAATTCTAATTGTCTCTGGAGTTCTGCCCAACATTTCTTTTGCGCTTTGTCCTACAGCTAAAATTTTATTTTCGGGAATAGAAACAGCCACTACCGAGGGTTCCTTAAATACTACCCCCTTTTTGGGAACAAAAACTACTGTGTTTTTAGTGCCCAAATCAATCCCTATTTTTCTCGAAATCATAGTTTTATCTTAGAAAATTTTCAAAAATTTATCAATCTGATAGAATGAAAGAATGAAAAAATGGCAAAGAAAGGCACTTTTTTTAACTTTTCTGATTTTATTTGTAATTTTAGGACCAATTTTGGTGTTATACTCATTAGGCTATAGGTTTGATTTCCAAAAGAAGAAATTAACTAAAACTGGAGGAATTTTCGTTAAAGCTTTCCCGAAAGAGGTGGAGATTTTCATAGATGGAAAAATGAAAAAGAAAACTGATGTTTTTTTTGGCTCTGCCCTAATAGAGAATTTGCTACCTAAAAAATATCGAATAAAAATTTCAAAAAATGGATATTTTTCTTGGGAAAAAGAATTAGAAATAGAAGAAAGGAGAGTGACAGAGATAAAGGGTGTAATTTTGTTTCCTCAAAATCTAAAATTCTATCCAATTTTGGACAACGTTGAAAATTTTTGGGTTTTACCAAACCAAAAGGAGTTAATATTGAAAGAAAATGAAGAGAACAAATGGAGTTTAAAACTTTATTCTTTAGATAAAAAATTGAAATCTCATTTGATAAGTCAAGATAATTTTGGAAAAGATACTGAATTTTTGAATTTAGATTTTGAACTAAGCGCAGACCAAATAGAAATTAAAGTAAAAATGAAAGAAAAAGAAAAATCTTATATTCTTGATATAAGAAAATCTCCCCCACTCTTGAAAGAAAAAGAAGAAGAAATTTCTCCAAACGCAGTGTGTTTTAAGAAAACAAAAGAAGGCTTTTATCTTTTTGGAAAAGATGGGTATCTTTATAAAGAAGACCGCAAATTAACAAGTGAACCTTTGCTTGGAATAGAAAGTTGTCAATTGAAAATATTTGATAATTTAATTTTCTTGGAATTTAACGGAAATTTGTATTTTTTAAAAGAAGAAGCGTTAAAGAAAATCTTTGAGAACTTAAAAGGAATAGAAATCTCATCTGATCTCAAAAAGTTGGCACTTTTCTCAAATTATGAAATTTGGATTTTTCCAATTTACAATATGGGTCCTTACGAAAAGGAAAAACTTGAGTTTTTAACTAGGTTTTCAGAAAAAATTGAATCTTTGAAATGGATACACGAAAATTATTTAATTATTGCTGCGGAGGGTGGAATAAAAATTTCAGAAATTGACAAAAGAGATAAGCTCAACGTTTGGAATGTAGCAGGAATTTCTGGAAAAAAATTGTTTTTCAATTACTACAATAAGAAAATTTATATTCAAAAAGAAAATACAATTTTTGAATCAGATCCTCTCTGGTGATAATTCTATGATTTTTTCTATCTCGCTTTTTAATTTTTCCCATTGGATTTCTTTTGGACCAGCGATTCTACAAATTTCAAAAAATTCACACTTTTGACATTGCCAATTCTCTGGCCAATCAATTAATCTAATAGGCACTAAATTTGCTTCGATTTTTTCTTTTAATTTAGAAAACCAATCAAGAATTTTTTCTGCCAATTCTTTATTATAATCGAAGATAAATTCAGTAATTTCTTGAGTATCTTTATTCAAATAAAGTAAAATTCCTTTTTTAATTTTGAAGTAATGCAAGTAAAGTTGTAATTGATTTATGTGATCTGGAAGAGGAAGTTTTTTTAGGTTCATTTTGCCTGAAATACTCTTGATCTCTAAAACATAGGGAATTCCAGGCTCTACTTTCTCTTTAAGGTCAATTCCTAACTCAGAAAATGTCCTCTCTGTAAAAGAAACTATTGCGTCTGCTCTACCTGCCACTAATTCTTGAGGAGGAATTTGGATTTCGGTTGCTCTCACTATTCCCAAAGAAAATAAATGCCTTAAAATTCTTTGTTGGATTATTTCTCCCTCCTCAAAAACTCTTAATCTTTCAGGTTCTATTTCTTCTGCTGGAGCTTTTTTAAATCTAAAAAAGATCACTCTAGGACATTTTCCAGCTTCACTAATAAAAAACCTTATCCTATCTTTCTCTTTTTTCCTCTTTTCTTTTTCTCTTTCTAAGTAAAACCAATCAATTAATTCCTTCAGCATTATTTAATTTTACAAAAACCAAAAATTTTTACAAATGAGAAGTGTGTTACCTCTTTTGCCACTGGGGAGCTCTTCTTGCTCTTTTTAAACCTGGTTTTTTTCTTTCTTTTGCTCTTGAATCTCTTCTTAAAAATCCAGCTTTCTTTAATTTTTTTCTAAATTCTTCTTTAAAAGCCACTAAACACCTTGAAAGCCCCAATCTAATTGCCTCAGATTGAGCAGTCAATCCTCCTCCTCTCACTTCCGCTATAATTTTGAATTTATTTTCCAATTTTAAAAGCTCCAAGGGGGCTTTTGCTGTTTTTTGTAAATCAAAGGTTGGAAAATATTTCTCGAGAGGTTTTTTATTAACTAAAAAGGGGCCGTCTTTTTTTCGAAATATTTTTACCACAGCTACTGCGGTTTTTCTTCTACCTATCCCTTGCCAATATTTTCTTTCTTCTTTTTCTTCTTCCTTCATTTTATTCAAATTTAAGCCTTTTAATTACCTTTTTTCTAAGTTTATTTTTTGGAAGCATGCCGTAGACTGCTTTTTTTAAAAGAAAATCTGGTTTTTTTTGAAAAATTCTCCGAATGGGAATTTTCTTTAATCCACCAATATAACCTGAGTGGCGATAATAAACTTCTTTTTCGAGTTTTTTTCCTGTAAGTTTTATCTTATCTACATTTTTTACAATCACAAAATCTCCCATATCTTTTGATGGGTCATAGTCTTTTTTGTGTTTACCCATCAATAAAATCGCAATTTGACTTGCCAATCTTCCTAAAACTTTTCCAGTTGCGTCAATAATATGTGTTTGTCTTTTCATTTCACTAACTCAATTATTGCCATTTTTGCTCCGTCTGATTTCCTTTGACCTAATTTCAAAATTCTAGTGTACCCTCCTTTTCTTTCTTTATATCTTGGAGCAATTTCATTAAAAAGTTTTTTGACCACTTCCTTAGAAAAGAATCTTGATACATATCGAATGTTCGATAAATTTTTTTCCTTCGCTCTTTCAATAAACCTCTCAGCAAAGGATCTAATTTCTTTTGCCCTTGCTTCAGTAGTAGTAATCCTTTCTCTTAAAAAAAGTTCTCTCGCTAGAGATTTTAACAATGCTCTCCTTTGGTCTCTTTTTCTACTCAGCTTTCTTCCTTTGTGTCTTTTCCTCATGTTTTGCTATGGCATCTTTTAGAAATGAAAACTGGTTTATCAAAATTTCACAAGCCTTAAGAAAAGCTTCTTCTGGAGTAATAGTTCCATCAGTTTCTATTTCGAGAAATAATCTATCAAAATCTGTTCTTTCCCCTACTCTCATGTTTTCAGTTTTGATGGCAACTTTCTTTACTGGCGTGAAAATAGCGTCTAATGGTATAACTCCAATCTCCAATTTTTCTTTGGTTTTTCTTTCCCTTGGTAAATAACCAACCCCTTTTTCTACCAAAATTTCCATTTCAAGTTTTGCGTTTTTTGAAGTTAGAGTAGCTATATGACAATCTGGATTTACCAATTCTAGTTGGGCTGGCAATTCAAAATCAGCTCCTTTTACTTCTTTTTCCCCTTTTATCCTCAAGGTCGCTCTTTGGGGTTCATTGCTAATCATTCTAAATCTTAATTGTTTTAGGTTAAGCATTATCGTAATTACATCCTCCACCACTCCTGGAATGGTTGAAAATTCATGGGTGATTCCTTTTATTTTCATTTGAGTCACTGCAGCTCCCTCCAAAGATGAAAGCAAAACCCTTCTTAAAGCATTTCCGATTGTCACGCCATAACCAGGATAAAGGGCTTCTATTTCAAAAATTGCCTTATTTTTTTCTCTTTTTACTATTTTGGGTTTTTGTGGTAAAGGAATCATCATTTTGAATAAAATTCAAAGACTGCTGATACTTCAATTGGTGGGGCTACCTCTTCAACCTTTGGTTCGGCAATTACCTTACCTTCTAATTTCTCAGGATCTAAAACTAACCAGCTTGGTGGTGAATGTTTTTTTAATTTTTCTTTTAAATCTTTAATTATGACCTTTTTCAATTTTTGGGGTTTTATAGTAATGACATCTCCAACTCTTACCCTATAGGAAGGAATGTTGACTGGTTCTCCATTAACTAGAAAAAATTTGTGTGAAACCATTTGTCTTGCTTGATCTCTCGAAACAGCAAGTCCTAGTCTGTAAATTACATTGTCCAACCTTTTTTCTAAATTCTGGATTAATAAATTTGAAACGTCTTTTACTTTTTTTCTTTGTTGTAAAACTTCACTTACATATTTTTTGAGTTGTTTTTCGGTTAAATTATACCAATATTTTAGCTTTTGTTTCTCCAGTAATTCCTTTTTGTATTCTGAGGCCAAAGAAACTTTTCGTTTTCCTCTTTGTCCTGGAGGATATGGTCTTTTAACCATCGCACATTTGGGCGAAAGACATCTTTCACCTCTCAAAAACAGTTTTACTCCTAACCTTCTACAAATTCTACATTTTGCTGATTTTTTCATATATTAGAAATTAAACTCTCCTGACTTTTGGTGGCCTTGGTCCATCAAAAGGTATAGGGGTAACATCTTTTATTGCTACTATGTTTAGTCCCTTAGCTCCTAAAGTTCTCAAGGCAGATTCTCTTCCGGACCCTACCCCTTTTATTAAGACCTCAACTTTTTCGAGACCAATTTGTTTTGCAGCTTCAGCAGCTTCTTCAGCAGCCTTTGAGGCTGCATAAGGAGTACCTTTTTTTGTTCCAGAAAACCCCACCTTTCCCGCAGACGTCCAATAGATTACATTACCCTGTATATCTGTTAAGGTAATGATTGTATTGTTATAGGAAGAAAAAATATAAATTTTGCCCTCCTTTACTTTTTTGGAGGTTTTAATCTTTATTTCTTTTCCTGCTTTTTCTAGTCTTTCAGCTTCTTTTATTAATTCTTCTTCACTTTTTACTGCAATTCTTTTTTTCCCCATGAAATTATTTTGGTTGTGGAGGTGGTTTTTTCCCAGAACCAACTGTCTTTCTCACGTTCCCTCTCACTGTTCTTGAATTTGTCCTTGTCCTTTGTCCTCTAACTGGAAGTCCTTTAATATGTCTTAATCCTCTCCAACAACCAATATCTTTTAATCTTTTAATATTCATTAATTTTTCCCTTTTTAATTCTCCCTCTATTTTATAATTTTTTTCTATAATTTCTTTTAACCTGTTCAATTCATCAGGTTGAAGATCTTTTGCTTTTAGTTCAGGATTAATTTTGGCTTCTCTTAAAATTTTCCAACTCAAAGTTCGCCCTATTCCATAGATATAGGTTAAAGCTACCCATATTTTTTTGTTTTCGGGAATTTCAACTCCCGCAATTCTTGGCATATTATTTTAGGGTCTTGGAAATGAGGAAAAATCTAATCGCCATTGAGCTTTTTGTTTTTACTTTCTAATTTCATCCTTGTCTTTGTTTATGCTTTGGGTTTTCACAAATCACATAAACTCGTCCTTTTCTTCTGACGATTTTACATTTTTGACAAATTTTTTTTACTGAAGGTCTAACTTTCATTTTATTTTCGCTTAATTATCCTCCCCCTTTTTTCATCATAGGGTGAAAGTTCTACCTCAACTTCATCCCCGGGCAATATTTTTATCTTATAGATCCTTAATTTTCCCGCAACATGGCACAAAACTTCCCTTCCGTTTTCCAGCAAAACTTTAAAATTTGCGTTAGGTAAGCTTTCAATTACTTTCCCTCTTTTTATTATTTTTTGTGGCGTAATCATTTAGTTTAACAAAAAGAGAATTTTTAGTCAACCAGGGGATAGAAAATTTCAATCCTGTGAATATCATCTGGAGTTTTTTTCACCCAATTTGGAAAAACCTCGATTTTAGCCCTTGAAATTCCTTTTTGATTTATTAAAAACATCTTTGTCTCTTCTAACGATTTTCCTGCTATCGCTTTTTTTGTCAATAAAATGTCTAATTTTGGATATACCTTGGCAGAAATTTTTATTTGGGAATTAATCTTACCCAATTCGAAGTTTTTAACTTCTGCTTTTAATTCAGTCTTTAAAGAGGGCCAATAAACCTCTCTTTCGTTGGGAATTTTTGAATTTAAATATTCTTTTGCAAAACTTAAAATATCTTCTTTAGAAAAAATTATCGTTTTAATTTTTGTTTTAATCTGAAAATCAAATTTTTCCCTTTCATCTCCCTCTTGTGCAGACGAGCTCTTTTCTAGAATCGAAATCTCAATAGCATCTTCAGAAAAGGAAAATTTATCTTCAATTCTGTTTTTTAAAATTTCCTTAGCTTTTTGGTTTGCCAAATTGAGTAACTCCTTTTCCGCCTTCTCTAGATCTTCTTTGGAAACTACTGAAAATTCACCTCCCCCTTTCATAGGTTCGAATGATTTCCCGTAGTATTTGAAATACCTTGGGCTTCCTTTAAAAGCTACTACCGAAAAATCTGAGGGTCCTATATTATATTCAGATCCTCCCTCTGCTGCAATCACTGGGACATCAACAAATGAAGGTTCAATTTTTCCGTTTTTGGTTTTTGCTCCAGGGACATAAATTTTATCTTTCGATTTAAAAAGTTTTCCATCTGAAGATACAAATCTTGTCCCTTCTTTCCATACTTCATCTTGAGTAGTGTATTCGTTAAAAAGTCGAATTATTCCCTCTGCCTTTTTTAAAACTTTTCCTGAAGCATTAAAGGAACTTGAAAAAATTTCCTCAGTTTCAAAAATTTTCCCTGAGATTATTTTCTTTTGAAAGTTCGAATTAGTTTCTTTAGTATCGACTACAAGGGTTTCAACAAAATCAACCTCCTCAACTACTGGCCAAATTCTAATTTCTGCTTTTGAAAACTTGAAAGATAAAAGAAAGCCCAAGATGAAAATTACAACAAACGACCCAAGAAGAAGAATTTTCAAAGAAATTTTTGGAAAGAATACTTTCGAAAAATGAAAAGAAGGTCTTAGTTTTTTCTTGATAATCAATGGACCTTCTTTTTCTGGTATTGCTTTCTTGATAACAATTATTTCTTTTTCTTTAGCTTCTCTTTTTTCTTTAGCTGGAGGTAAAATGTCGAATATTTTTCTTGACATTGTTTTATTTTACTAAAATTGCGTAAATTCTTCTAATTCCTTTTCCGGTAGATTCTTCTTTCAAGATTTTAAAACTCCCTAACTCTGATGTCCTAATCACATGAGGTCCTGCACAAATCTCTTTTGAAAAATCTCCTATAGTATAAACAGTTACCCTTTCTGGATATTTTTCTTTAAAGAAGGCTAAGGCGCCAGATTCTAATGCCTCCTCTAAACTCATTTCTTCTCTTTTCACCTCTAAATCCTCTTTAATTTTTTGATTAACTAAATCTTCAACTTTTTTTATCTCTTCTTTGGTTAATTTTCTTTCAAAAGAAAAATCAAACCTTAACCTCTCGGGCGTTATGTCAGATCCCATCTGTTGCACTTTCTCACCCAAAATTTTCCTTAGAGCAGCGTGCAGTAAATGGGTAGCGGTATGCAATTTTACCATATTATAATCTCTCACTACTCCCAATCCTCCAAATTTCTTCTCTGCTCCAATTTTCGAAATTTCTTGATGCTTTTTGAACCTTTCTTGAAAATCTTTTTCATCTATTTCTAAACCCTCTTCTCTAACAATTTCTTTTGTAATTTCTAAAGGAAATCCGTAACTCTGAAATAAATCAAAAACCATTTTGCCGGGAAGAATTTTTTTATTTTCCAATTTGCATTTTTCTAGTTCAGATCTTAATTTTTTCAATCCAATTTCTAGAGTTTTTTCAAATTTTTCTCTTTCGTTTTCAATCACAGTCAAAACATCAGCTTGCTTTGATAATATCTCAGGATAAACACTTTGGTAAATTTCAATTACCTTTTTTGCTGCTTCTATGAGAGAATTTTGGGGTAAATTCAGGATTTTTGAGTGTAAAATCGCCCTCCTCAAAATCCTTCTTAAAACATAACCCCTTTCCACATTTGACGGTAAAACACCTTCCGAAATTAAAAAAACTGAAGCTTTTACATGGTCTGCAATAATTCTTTCAGATTTTATATTTCGTATTCCGCATTGAGTCTTGCGAATTGCATTAATGATTGGTTCGAATAAGTCGGTTTCAAAAACAGAAGTTTTGTTTTGAAGAACCATTGATAATCTTTCAAGTCCTGCACCAGTATCAATATTTTTTTGAGGCAAAAGGGAAATGTTTCCTTTGTCATCTTTGAAATATTCCATAAAAACTATATTCCAAATTTCTAAAAACCTATCGCATTCACATCCAGGCTTACATTCTTTTCTTTTGCAACCAACATTAGGTCCTAAATCATAGTAGATTTCACTACATGGACCGCAAGGACCTGTCGGTCCTCCGATCCAAAAATTATCTTCTATTCCAAGTTTTACTATTCTTTCTTGAGGAATTCCTACCTTCAACCAAATTTCTTCTGTTTCTTTATCCTCGGGAATATTGTTTTCACCTTTAAACACTGAAATCCAAATTTTTCTTTTGTCAATTTTATATACTTTAATTAAAAGCTCAAATGCCAAAGTTATTGCTTCTTCCTTCCAATAATCTCCAATTGACCAATTTCCAAGCATCTCAAAAAAAGTCAAACTTCTTCCATTACTGCCTACTTTTTCTATATCGTTTGTTCTGAAACACTTCTGACAATTAACAATCTTTCTTGCTGGAGGGTCTTTCTCTCCTAAAAAATAGGGTTTGAATTGAACCATCCCCGCATTCACAAATAAAAGTGTGGGATCCTTATAAGTTAAAGGAGTGCCTGGAATTTCTGTATGATTCTTTTCTTTAAAATATTCAATAAATTTTTTCCTAATTTCGTTTGAGTTCATTTATTTTTAAGAGTACCTATCAGCTACTGTGGAGGCAACAAAAGCTTCTGGTTTTATTTTTGGTTCAAAACCATTCCCTCGAATTAGGCCTATGATTTCTTTGATCATTTCTTTAGTCGCTCCGTTTTCACCAATGTCTGCATGGATGTAACGTAATTGATAATTATAGTTTTTCCCCTCTGTTCTTTTCTCTAAAACTTCTTTTAGATTAAGAGCCAATTGACAAGAAAGATAAACTTCTTCTAAGATTCTTTGTTTTAGATTGTAAAATCTCCTGTTTTTGTAGTGAATTTTCTTTAAAAAAAACCTTCCGCCTTCTCCTACTCTTAAAATAACTACTGCTACTGGAAAATTGGGTTCTTGCCCAGAAGAAGAATCGCATCCCACAATCACATCATAAAATTTCTCTGGTTTTTCAGAGATGTAAGAGGTAATCTCTTCGATCATTTGATGAAAAGTCAAATTACCCTTAGTTGGATTATAAAACTTCCCGTTCAAAATTTCTTTGACCATTAAAATAATATAAAGAATTTTTATTCATCAGTCAAATTTTTCAAAAGAAACATTTCTTTTAACGAAATTAAAGATTAGATAAGCTCTCTAAAATTAACCTAAATTCTTTTGGGTTTAAAGATGATCCACCGATTAAAAGTCCGTCAAAACCAATTTCAATATAATTTTTGGCGTTTTTAGAATTAACACTACCTCCATAAAGAATTGGGAATTGAGTGAATGAGCTGCTAAGCGATTGAGTAATGCTTTTCAAAAAAACTAAAATTTTCTTTGCATCTTCTGGTTCGCAAGGATTTCCGCTGCCGATTGCCCAAACTGGTTCATAGGCAATGATTATTTTCTTAAGCAATTGATTGATTGGATGCTTGAGTGGTTGCTTAATAAAACCACTAAGGGCTTTAATGATCTGATTCCTCAAAACTCTAAAAGTTTTTCCCTCGTTCCTTTCTTCGATAGTTTCTCCAATACACAAAATTGGTTTTAGTTTTTCTTTTATTGCTGCTTGTAATTTTTTATTTATCATCTCGTCAGTCTCGCCTAGAATTCTGCGTCTTTCTGAATGTCCGACAATTACATACTCAACACCTAGGTTTTTTAACATTTTTGATGAAATTTCTCCAGTAAACGCTCCTTTTTCTTCCCAAAAAAGATTTTGAGCTCCAAGTTTAAGCTTGAGTTGAGAGTTTTGGAATTTCAGCGACTTTGACAACCTTTCCAAATATACAAACGGAGGACAAATTATTATTTTCACATTCTTGCAAATATCCGAATGTTGTTTTACCCAATTTTTTATTGAGTTAAAAAGCTTTCCCGCATCAGATATTTTCTGAGGGTTCATTTTCCAATTAGCAATGATTAGTTTATACATATTTGTTGGTTAATTCATAATTTCCTTAGATATTCTGCTGCTTTTTCAGGTTCTATCGTCGAAATCTCAATTCTCGTTCCCAACTCAAAGCCTGCTAAAGTTTGAGTTTTAGGTAAGATTGTAAAGTGCCAATGATAATAAGGATACTTTCCTTTAGTTGGAGCAGTGTGTAAATAAAAATTGTAGGGAGGATCTTCTAGAAGCTTTGAAAGTTTCATCATTACTTTTTTGAATATTTCTGCCAATTTGATTTTTTCTTTTTCTCTAATTTTTTCAAAATTCGATGAGTGTTTTTTAGGAGAAATTATAACTTCAAAGGCTGACTTTGATGCAAAAGGACATAAAGCTAAAAATTCTTCGTTTTCAAATACGATTCTTTTTTTGGTTTTCATTTCCCACTTATTCATTTGACAATAAATACATTTGCCTGTTTTTTCAAAATATTGTTTCGAATGAAAGAGTGCTTTCTTTAAATCCACATCGATTAAGGGAGTAGTAATGATTTGAGAATGGGGATGAGGTTGGGAAGCTCCTGCTTCTGCTCCATGGTTGTGGAAAATTGAAATGTAAGCAACGTGTGGTTTTTTCATCAATTCTAAATATCTTTTTTGATAACAGTCTAATACTTCTTTTATTTGCCAAACTTCAAAATTGGGAAAATGTTTTTGATGATCTTTGGTCACTACTAATTCGCAATATCCAGCTCCTGTAATTTTTCGATAAAACTTTCCTTCTTTCTCAAGTTTTATTTTTTTTGCGGGTAACAAAGCTGGGTATTTGTTTGGAATAACAATAGTCGTCCAATGTTTTGGAAGCTCCTTGGGGGGGGAAATTTCTTTGCCTCTACTAAAAATTAAGAGGGGTTTTTCTTTGAGATTACAAAAAGGACATTTTCTTTTTGAAATTGTAATCTTTTTCCTCTTTGTAACTCTAAAAGCCTCTGGTCTTTTTGCTCTTCCGGTTGCAATTATTACCCAATCCTTGGAAATTGTATCAAAGCGTAATTCAGAAGGAAACTTTTTACTCATAATCTCCTCTCAAAAGATTAAATCTGATTTTAAACAAATCGATCAACATTTTAATCATTGATTTTAATTTAACTTTACTCCTTAAGTCGTTTTTCCAATAAACTGGTACTTCTTTTATTTTAAATCCTATTTTCTCTGCGATTAATAAAATCTCGGCATCAAAAGCAAATCTTTCAATCTTGCATTTTGGAAAAATTTTTTCAGCAGCTTCCTTTTTGAAACATTTGAATCCGCACTGACTATCTTCTATTTTCCACAATCCAACGATGATTTTTCTCAAGTATTTAAAAACTTCACCAACAAAACGTCTAAAAAGAGGTTGTGGTGGATCTAAAATTGCACCTTTTATATCTCTTGAGCCAATCACTACATCTGCCCCTTTTTCAAACTCAGGCCAGAATTTTTCAATCTCTGAGATTGGGGTAGAATTGTCAGCATCAGTAAAAAGTCGATATTTTCCTTTAGCATTAAGCATGCCTATTTTTACTCCATATCCTTTTCCTCTATTTATCTTCTCACAAATTAATTTAAGGTTTTTAATTTCTGATTTCATTTCTTCTACGATTTCGCAAGTTCTATCAGTTGAGCCATCTGAAACCACGATAATTTCTGATTCGTAATTTTGGGATTTTAAATATTCATTGATTTCCTTTAAGGTTTGAGGAAGTCTTTTTTCTTCATTATAAGCTGGAATAATCACTGAAAGATAAATTTCTTTTGTCATGGTTTTATCTTAACAAATATTAAATTGTAGTTAATATCTTTGGGCCATTTCTTAAAACTGCTATAGTATGTTCAAAATGGGCTGATAAAGAGCCGTCGGCAGTTTGATATCCGAAACCATCTTTTGTTTTTATTATATGCCAATCTCCTGCTGAAACCATAGGTTCGATACAGAAAGTCATTCCTTCTCTAATTTTTTCTCCTGTATTTCTTTTTCCATAATTTAAAATTTTAGGCTCTTCATGAAGTTTTCTACCAATTCCATGACCACAAAGATCCCTAATTACATTGAAACCTTGAGATTCCACATACCTTTGGATAGTATTCCCAATATCTCCGAAAGTATTCCCAGGTTTTGCTTTTTTAATGGCTAATTTTAAAGCTTTCTTTGTTACTCTTATTAACCTTTGAGCTTCAAAAGAAACTTTCCCCACTGGAACTGTAATTGCCATGTCTAAGTAATATCCTTTCCATAAAATACCCAAATCCAACTTTAAAACATCGCCTTCTTTTAAAATCCTTTCTGAGGGAGGACAATGGACGATTTCTTCGTTAATTGAGGTACAAAGACAAGCAGGATAAGAAGGAAGATTCTCTTCGCTTTTGTAACCTTTAAAAGCGCATTTTGCTTTGGTTTTCAGAATTAATTCTTCTGCTAATCTTTCAAGGCTGTTGGTGGTAATCCCGGGCTTAATTTCCTTTTTCAATTCATTCATTATCCTGGCCAAGATTTTTCCTCCCTCTCTCATTATTTTTATTTCTCTTTCCGTTTTAATTTGAATTTCCATACTAGTTCTATTGACAAAATGATAAAAAAGAGATAAAGTAAAAATAGAACCTGCTCAGCGCAAATCCCGCCATGAGGGGAGGAGGAAATTTATTTTATCTTTCCTCCCCTTTTTAAGTTTTCTTTTGTTTTCATTGTATTTTTTTTAAAATACTTTCAAAAACTACTGCTGGCGGAGGTGTTCCGTTTATTTTTTTGATTGTTATTTTTCTTTCTTTCAAATAAGCAATTACGGGTAAAGTTCTCTCTTTGTATTCTATCAGTCTCACCTTTATCGTTTCTGGTTTATCCAGTTTTCCTCTTCTTATTAATCTCGAGCCATCTAGGGGGCACTTTTTTAGTTTTTGGGTTTCTCTAGAATACAAAATTGGATGGCGCATTAATTCGCAAATTCTTCGACGAGAATTCCTGAAAATTGTAACCTGTGGAGGAATTTCAATTAAAAAACACACCATGTTTTCTTTTCCATAAAGATCTTCTAAAACTGGGACTACTCTTTCTGCTTCATAAAGGGTTCTAGGAGAACCAGACAAAACTAGATTAAGATCTCTTTCTTTCAATTCTTTTATTTTTTCAATTACCAAATATGTCACAAAAGGAGGAGAACAAAGTTTTCCCTCTTCCCAAATTTTCTTTTCTTTCGAAAAACTGTATTTTTTTCCTTCGATGATCACATAACCCCTTTTCTTTTCTCTAAATTTTTCTTCCAAAATTTTACTGGTTTCTAAATGAAAAAGACGAAGCTTTCCTGCCAAAAGTTCAGCCTGAGTGCCCTTACCAGCACCGGGAGGTCCCAATAGGATTATTACTTTTGGAATTTTTTTAAAACTTTTCATATTCTCTCATTTCAATCTCAGCTTTTAATTGTTCGAAGGTATGCAATACAACTGAAACTAATATTAAAATTGAAGTACCTCCAACTAAAAATAGAAAAGCTTGAATTTTGGTAATTGCCTGAACAATAGAAGGCATTAGGGCTATTATACCCAAAAAAATTGAACCAAAGACTAAAACCCTATGCAAGATATGAGAAAGATATTCTGCAGTAGCTTTTCCAGGTCTAATTCCAGGAATAAAACCTCCCATTTTTTGTAAATTTTCAGAAATTGTTTTGGGATCAAAAATTATTGCTGTGTAAAAGTAAGTGAAAACGATCACCAGTAAAAAGTATAAAATACTATGGATATAAGGGTTTTCAAAGAAAGAAATGGTATTTTTTGAAATTTGACCCAAAAGCCCGGAAGAGCCTGAAAAAAAATTTGCAACCATTGAGGGAAAAGTGATAATTGAAAGAGCAAATATTATTGGCATCACACCTGCTGGATTGACCGCGATTGGCAAATAAGTAGACGTTCCCCCATACATTCTAAACCCCCTTACTCTCTTTGAATAGGCAATAGGAATTATTCTTCTTGCTTCAGTTACTAAAACTACAAAAATTATTATTAAGAAGGCCATTAAAAAGAAAAGAAGATAAGAAAAAATTCTTGAAATTTCAAAACTAGTGATCATTGCTAAAATATTTTTGGGAAAATCTGCAACGATTCCAGCAAAAATCAAAAGAGAAATCCCTTCTCCTATTCTTCTTTCTGAAATCAATTCCCCCAGCCACATTAGTAAAACTGTACCAGCAGCAATTGAAATTACTGAAGAAATAATTGAAAGAGGAGAAAGGAAAGGAATTATTCCTTCTCGATGAAAAAGAGTGAGCATTCCAAACGCCTGAAGTGCTGCTAAAAAAGGGGTTAGAATTCTTCCATATTGCTCAAATTTTCTTCTTTCTTCTTCTCCTCCTTCTTTGTACATTTTTTCTAAGGAGGGAAAGATCATAGTTAAAAGTTGTAAAATTACAGCAGAAATCACATAAGGGCCCAAACCGAGCATTGCTACAGAAAATCTTTCTAAAGTTCCTCCAGTGAAAACATTTAAAAGACCTAGCATTTTAAATTGCTCAAAGAACTGCTTTAATTTTTGGGCATCAATTCCTGAAATTGGAATGTTGGCGAGAATTCTAAAAATAGCAAAAATTAAAAACACGAACAAAATCTTGTTTCTTAGCTCTTTTATTTTGAATACATCGATTAAGGGTTTGTACCACATAGTTTTTAAGTTAAAGGTTAGTATTTAGATAATCTTTCCACCAATCTTTTCTATCTTTTCTTTAGCAGATTTTGATATTTTGCAATTTTCAAATGTCAATGCTTTTGAAATCTCTCCTTTTCCTAAGATTTTAACCTTTGGAATTTTACCTCCCTTTGTGTCGATTAATCCTTTTTCTACCAAGGTTTCTGGAGTTACTTTCTCTCCCTCTTGAAACTTACTTTCTATTTTCTCTAAATTTACTATCTCGTATTCTTTTTTTGATTTAAACCTGTACCCTCTTAGTTTCGGGTATTTTTTTAAAATTTCTCTAATGATAGGTTTCAATTTTCTTCCTGCTCTGGATTTTTGTCCCTTAATTCCTCTGCCAGAATATTTCCCTCTTTTTCCTCCTCGTCCCACTCTTTTTTCTTTTTTTCTTCTATGGATTGGTTTTAATTGATGAATTTGAATCATTTTGGTTTTTTAATCTTTAATTTTTTTAAAGCTTCAATAGTGGCTCTGGCCACATTCATTTTATTTGTTGTCCTTCCTAGGTTTTTTGAAGAAATATTTTTAATTCCTGCTAAAATACAAATTATTCTTACTGTTCCTCCAGCCACTAATCCCCTTCCTTTTGTTTGAGGTTTGAGTAAAATTTTTGCACTCTTGAATTTTGCGTATACCTCGTAGGGAATTGTTTCATTAACTATAGGAACTTCGATCATATTCTTTTTTGCTTGAAAAGTTGCTTTCTCGATGGCTTGCGCCACATCTAACCCAGAGGCAACTCCTAATCCTACTTTTCCAGCTCTATTCCCAACTACTATAACTGCTCTGAATCTCAATTTCTTTCCGCCAGCTCTAGTATGAGAAACTCTTTTTAAATCCAAGAGCCTTGCCTCGATTTTTTCTTCTTTTTTTTCTATTTCTTCTTTTTGTGCTTCTGTTTCTTCCATATTTTTATAAAATTTGAAATTTTTAGAATGTTAACCCTCCCTCTCTCGCTCCTTCCGCTAAAGCTTTAACTCTTCCGTGATATTTATAACCTGATCTATCAAAAGCAACTTTATTTATTTTTTTCTCTAATGCTTTCTTTGCGATTAGTTTCCCAACCTCTTTCGCTATTTCAACCTTTTTTAGTCCCTTTTTATCTTTTATTTCAAAATCTGATGCTGAAACTAAGGTTTTTCCTTCAGTATCATCAACTATTTGAGCATAAATGTGTTTTAGAGATCTAAAAACACAAAGTCTCGGTCTCTCTTTTGTTCCAAATGTTTTAGCTCTAGTTCTTTTTTTTCTCTTTTCTCGTCTTTTTACCTTTTCTTTTCTTTCCATTATTTTCCTACTGCAGTTGCCTTTTTCCCGACCTTTCTTTTGATTTTTTCGCCTAAATATTTTATTCCCTTTCCTTTGTAGGGCTCTGCAGGTTTTACATCTCTTATGTTAGCTGCTACTTGACCGACTAATTCTTTATCAATGCCAGAGACAGTGATTATGTTTTTCTCAACAGAAATCTTAATTCCTTGTGGGGGAGTGATTGTTACTGGATGAGAATAACCTACTCTCAAAACGAGATTGTCTCCCTCCATCGTTGCTCTGTATCCTAAGCCTTCAATTTCTAGTTTTTTTTCATATCCTTTTACTACCCCTTCTATCATGTTAAAAATTAACTGTCTATAAGTTCCCCAAAGAGCCTTTGTAATTTTGGTTTTAATTTTAGGAAAGACAAAAATTTTATTCTCTTTAATTTCAAATCCAATTTCTGGCCGAAATTCTTTAGAAAGCTCACCCTTTGGACCCTTAACGGTTACTTTATTGCCCTCGATTTTTATCTCAACTCCCGGAGGAATTTCAATTGGCTTTTTACCCGTTCTTGACATAATTTTCTACCAAACTTCACATATTATTTCTCCCCCAACCTTTTGTTTCCTTGCTTCTTTATCAGTCATTATCCCTTTTGAGGTTGATATTATTGCAATTCCATAGCCTCCTTTGACTTTTTTGATCTTTTTGTAAGGTGAATAAATTCTCTGTCCTGGTTTTGAGATTATTTTTATATCTGAGATGGCTCCAACCTTGTTTTCGTCATATTTTAATTTTATTCTTAAAAATGGTTTTGGTTTTTTTCTTCCCTTTTGGGTTTTCTTTTTGATTTTCTCAACTTTTTCAATAAATCCCTCTTTTTCTAAAATTTTAGCGATTGCAAATTTCATTTTTGAAAATGGTATATCTACTGCCTCCTTTTTGACAGCTTGAGCATTTTTTATTGCACAAAACATATTTGAAATGGGATCTACTGACATATTTTTACCAAGAAGCTTTTTTCACTCCTGGAATTAGACCTTGCCTTGCCATTTCTCTAAAGCAAATTCTACAAAGACCGAATTTTCTCATATAGCCCTTTTTCCTCCCACATCTAAAACATCTTCTCTCAACTCGAGTTCTATACTTAGGTGGTTTTTGAGCTTTTACTATTTTAGCCTTAGTTGGCATGATATTATTCTTTTATTGGAAAACCTAAAAGTCTCATTAACTCTATTGCATGTTCTCTGTTTTTTGCGTTTGTTACTATTGTCACCTGAAAACCGAAAATGATTTTTGTTTCTTCTGGAGAAACCTCTGGAAAGGAAATCTGTTCTTTAATTCCAATGTTTAAATTTCCAAGTTGATCAAACCATTTTTTCTCTATTCCTTTGAAGTCTTTAGATCTTGGCAAACCAATATTAATTAACCTCTCGAGAAAATCATATATTCTTTTCCTTCGTAGAGTTACTTTGGCACCAATTATTTCCCCTTTTTTGATTTTAAAAGCAGAAATTGACTCTTTAGCCTTTGTCAAAAGTGGTTTCTGGCCAGTAATCCTTGAAAGGTCGTGAACTATATTTTTTATAATCTCTTCCTTTTCTTTTTCAGTTTTTCCAGCCACTAATCTTCCGAACCCACAATTAACAATAACTTTTTCAATTTTTGGAACTTCCATTTTGTTTTCAAACCCAAAAATCTCCATCATTTTCGGAATTACTTCTTTTTCGTATTTTTCTTTTAATCTTATCATATTTTTGCTCCGCATTTTTTGCAGATCCTAAATTTTTCACCATTTTCAATTTTATATCCGACCCGCGTCGCTTTTTTGCAGGAGGGACAGATTAATTTCACTTTTGAAACAGAAATTGGTTTTGGTATTTCTATAATTTGTCCTTTTTCTCTTGCTCTTCTTGGTCTTTGATGTTTTTTGACGAGATTGACTCCTTCAACTAAAACTTTGTGCTCTTTTGGAAAAGCCCTTAAAACTTTTCCTGTCTTCCCTCTCCATTTTCCAGAAATTACTAAAACTGTATCGCCTGATTTTATCTTCATACGATTTCTTCTGCTAAAGCTGCAACTTTTTCAAAACCTTTTTCTTTGACCTCTCTTGCAATAGGTCCTATTATTCTTGTCCCCCTTGGATCTCCGGTTTTTGGGTCAATTATTACACAAGCATTATCGTCAAACCTCACATAGGTACCATCTTTTCTTCTAACTTCTTTTCTTGTTCTGACAATAACAGCTCTTACAATGTCATGTTTTTTTATTTCTCTTCTCGGTTCTGCCTCTTTGACTACAGCAACTATTACATCTCCAACGCTTCCATACCGTCTTTTTGACCCCCCTAAAACTCTAATACACTGGACAATTTTTGCTCCACTATTATCTGCTACTTTCAATTTTGTTTTCATTTGGATCATTTTGCTTTTTTAATTATTTGAACTACTTTCCACTTTTTTGTTTTTGAGTATGGTCTTGATTCTTCGATTAAAACAATATCTCCCATCTCGCAGCCTAATTCATCGTGGGCATGATACTTTTTGTGAATTCTATAAGTCTTTTTATAAAGTGGATGACGCTTAATTTTCTCCACTTCTACCACCACAGTTTTTTGCATTTTGTTAGATATTACTTTTCCTACGAATTTTCTTTTTGGCATGTTTTTTCTCTTAAAATTGTTAAAATTCTAGCAATATCTTTTTTGATTTCTTTAATTGCTTTTACATTTTTTAATTTTCCCAGCGATAAATCAAATTTTAAGTTTTTTAACTTTTCCCTTTTTTCTCTCAAAATTTTTTCTAATTCTTCAATTTTCTTCTTTCTTAGTTCTTTTGCCTTCATTTTTTTATAAATTTTGTTTTAACTGGAAGTTTTGCTGCTGCTTTTCTTAGGGCTTCTTTTGCAGTTTCTTCATCTACACCACCAATCTCAAATAACACTCTTCCTTTTTTCACCGGAACGACATAACCCACAACATCTCCTTTTCCTCCTCCCATTGAAAATTCAACTCCTTTGGAGGTGATAGGCTTTTGAGGAAAAATCCTAATCCATAACTTTCCCCCTTTTTTCAAATATTTCAAAATTATTCTCCTCGCAGCTTCAATTTGTTGTTCTGTTATCCATTTCGATTCTAAAGATTTTAAACCGAACGAACCAAAATCAAGATCTGTAACTCTCGTTTCAACTCCTTTAAATCCTCTATCTCTTTGTTCTTTTCTGTATTTAGTTTTTGAGGGCCTCAAAGTCATTTTTAATCTAACTTTTCTCCTTTGTAAATCCAAACCTTTACTCCTACTGTTCCATAAGTACAGAATGCAGTGGCTTGGGCATAGTCTATGTTGGCTCTAAGCGTTTGTCGAGGCAGTCTTCCTTGTTGAAGCCATTCAGTTCTTGCAATTTCTACACCATCTAGTTTTCCTGCAACTTGAACTCTTGCCCCTTCTACTCCTTTTTGACTCATAATTCTTGCAAGGGCTGTTTTTAAAACTTTTCTATAACCTACCCTTTTCTCGATTTGACTTGCCATCCACTTGGCTACCAAAACGGCTGAAGTCCAAGGATTTTTCACTTCTCTAACCTCAATTCTCAATTCGCCTTTTCTTTTCAGAATCTTTTCTTCAATGTCTTTTTTGATTTTCTCCACACCCTCCCCTCCTCTTCCAATGATCAATCCGGGTCTTGAGGTGTTTATTATTAGATTTATTCTTCCAGGAAACCTTTCAATTTCAATTCTTTCTAAACCTTCTTTGAAATTTTCTTCTAAATATTTTCTAATTTTAAAATCCTCCTCCAGTTGTTGAGCAAATTTTTTTTCATAAAACCCTCTGGAGTCCCAGTCGTCCATTTTTCTTAATCTTAATCCTTTTGGATGAGCTTTAAATGTCATATTTTTTCTTTTTCTTTTAAAACTAAAGTTATGTGACTGGTTTTCTTTTGAATAATATCTGCCCTTCCTCTAGCTCTGGGAAAAATTTTTTCCATTTTTGGTCCTTCATCTACTGTAATTTTTGAGATATAAAGATTTTTCGCATCCAAATTAAAATTGTGTTTTGCGTTAGCAATCGCTGATTTCAAAAGTTTTAATAAAGGAAGAGCAGCTTTTTTTCTTGTAAAATTCAAAATGCGTTCAGCTTCTTCCACTGACTTTCCCCTAATTAAATCTGCGACTAATCTTACTTTTCTAGGTGCAATTCTCAAATATCTTAAATATGCTTTGACTTCTTTCATAATATTATCTATTTTTTCATTTCTAACCTAACTCTTTCAGCTTCTTTTGCAATTGCTTTTTTCTCCAATTCTCTTTGCATTTTTCCACCATGTCGTATAAATTTTGTGGTAGGAGCAAATTCTCCAAGTTTGTGTCCTACCATTTCTTCTCTCACTTTAACTGGGATGAAATCTTTACCGTTGTGAACTAAAAAAGTAAATCCAACAAATTCAGGAACAATAGTACAATCCCTTGCCCATGTCTTTATGGGTTCATCTCTTTTTTCAGCCTTCAATTTCAAAACTTTTTTTAATAATTTGTGGTCTACGTATGGACCTTTTTTTAGGCTCCTTGGCATGTTATTTTCTTCTTTTGATTATTAATTTATCTGTCCATTTTTGCTTTCTAGTTTTTACCCCTCTCGCAGGTTTCCCCCAGGGAGTTTTTGGATAAGACATACCAATTGGGGCTTTTCCTTTCCCTCCACCATGTGGATGGTCGACTGGGTTCATTGCTTTTCCTCTTACTGTTGGTCTCCAACCTTTTAATCTTCTTCTTCCTGCTTTTCCAATATCTTTATAAATATGTTCTGGATTTGACACTCTTCCAATTGTCGCAAAACACTCTGAAAAAACTCTTCTTTGTTCCTTGGAGGGTAATGCTAAAATAGTATACTTTCCCTCCTGTCCTAAAACTTTTGCAGCAGTTCCTGCTGCTCTAACTATCTTTCCTCCCTTTCCAGGAATTAGTTCTATATTGAAAACTTCGGTTCCAACTGGAATGTATTTCAGTTTCATTCTGTTTCCAATTTTAACCTCAGTTTTTTCGTCGCAAATTATTTCATCTCCAATCCTTATGCCATGGGGTGCTAGAACATATCTCTTATCTCCATCTTGATATTCTACCAAGGCCAAATAAGCTGTTCTATTTGGATCATATTCTATTGCAATGACCTTTCCTGGAATTTTAAATTTCTCTTGTCCAAAATCTACCACCCTGTAAAGTCTTTTGACCCCACCTCCTCGATGTCTAACAGTGATTTGTCCTGTTTGGGTCGATCTTCCACCCTTTTTCTTTTTGGGTCTTAAAAGCCTTTTTTCCGGTTCTTTTTTTGTTAAAATTGTATTTTTTGCCATTATTCAAAAATCTCAATTTTTTGTCCTTCTTTTAATTTAACAAGGGCCTTTTTGATACCTTTCTTTTTTCCAAAAACTCTTCCAAAGCGCCTTGGTTTTGCGGGTAAATTAACAATCCTTACCTTTTCCACCTTAACTTTAAAAAGTTTTTCAATTGCCTTCTTGATTTCGCTTTTGTTTGCCAATTTTGAAACTTCAAAAACGTATTGTCCTTTTTCTGCAAGTTCTCTTGCTTTTTCAGTTAATATTGGCCTGATTATTATTTGTTCTTCTCTCATTTTTTCAAAAAAGTTTCTTTTATTTTTTCGATCGAGGCTTTGGGCATTAGCAAAAATTTGTAGTTCAATAGATCTAAACAATTGAGGTTTCTTGCTTCAATAACTCCTACCTTTTCAAGATTTCTTGCTGCCAAAAGAATGTTTTCATCTTTCTTGGGAATTGCAATTAAAATTGAACCTTTTTGAAAATTTTCAATTTTTTCTCTTAATTTTTTAATTATTTTTGCCATCAATTTTGTTTTTGGTTTGTCTAAGGTTAAATTATCAAGTAAGATTATTTCGTTATCTTTTGCTTTTTGAGTTAAAACCATAAATAAAGCCTTTCTTTTCATCTTTTTTGGAATCTTTACTTTATAAATCCGTTCTTTTCGCGGACCATGAGCTACTCCACCGTGCACAAAAATTGGAGCTCTTCTATCTCCATGCCTGGCTCTTCCCAAACCTTTTTGGGGCCAAATTTTTCTTCCACTTCCTGAAACTTCAGATCTATCTTTTGTATGAGCTATTGGATTTCTTTTGTTTGCCATTTGAGAAACTACAACTTGATACACTAAATCGGGATTAAATTTTACATCAAAAATCTCTGAGGGTAGTTCCATCTCCTCTACAATTTCACCTCCTGTATTGTAGACTTTCATTTTCATGTTACTGATTTAATTTCCAATAAACTTCCTCTTGAACCTGGAAGTGCTCCTTTAATGTATAGTAAATTTTTTTCAGGGTCTACTTTTACAATTTCTAAGTTTTTAATCGTCACTCTTTTTCCTCCAGCTCTCCCTGGCATCTTTTTACCTTTGAGAACCCTTGAAGGAGTTGAAGCTCCTATAGAACCTGGAGTCCTTTCTTCATGTTTGGTTCCGTGAGTTGCTGGTCTTCCAGAAAATCCCCATCTTTTTACTACTCCTTGAAAACCTTTTCCTTTAGAGGTTCCAGATACTGTAACCAGTTCTCCTTCTTTGAAAATCGAAGCGGTTATTTCCTGTCCTACCTGATAACCTTTAATCTCGCCTCTAAATTCTTTCAAATATCTAAAAGGTTTTGTTTTTTTTGATTTCGTAATTTTTTTCTCTTTTAATCTCTCAAATCCAATTTGTACTGCTTCGTATCCGTCCTTTTCTTTTGTTTTTAATTGAGTGACATAACAGGGACCTGCCTCCACAATAGTGACCGGAATTACTCTTCCTTCTTGATCGAAAATCTGCGACATTTTAATTTTTTTTCCTAAAATAAACTTCATAATTTAAAAACGTCGGGAAAAACCCGACGTTTTCGGATTTTTCCCAGTTTTAGGACTAAAACCAAAATAAAACCATAAAAATTTACATTTTAATCTCAATGTCCACTCCAGCTGGTAAATTCAAGTTCTGCAGTGCATCTATCACTCGCGGACTCAAATCAAAAACTTCAATCAATCTTTTGTGAATTCTGATTTCAAATTGTTCTCTACTATCTTTATGAACGAAAGCGTCTCTGTTTACAGTATACCTGTGAATTTCTGTAGGTAAAGGAATAGGACCTGCAACCTTAGCTCCATGTCTTAACAAAATTTCAACAATCTGCCTCGCAGAAGAATCTATAACTTTATGGTCGTAGGCTTTCAGTTTTATTTTAATTTTTTGTTTGGGTGTCTCTTCTTTGAACTTCTTTACCATTATTTGATGATCTTTGTAACTACTCCTGCTCCAATTGTTTTTCCTCCTTCTCTGATTGCAAATCTTTGTTTCTCTTCCATTGCTACAGGGTAAATTAATTTAACTTTCAGATTCACCGTATCTCCTGGCATGACCATTTCAGTGCCTTCGGGTAAAATTACCTCTCCTGTAACATCAGCGGTTCTAAAATAAAATTGAGGTTTGTAACCTGAAAAAAATGGAGTATGTCTACCCCCTTCCTCCTTAGTAAGTACATACACTTGAGCTTCAAACTCAGAATGAGGTGTAATAGTTCCAGGCTTTGCTAAAACCTGTCCTCTAACTACATTTTCTTTCTCTACTCCTCTCAACAAAATTCCAACATTATCGCCAGCTCTACCTTCATCCAAAATTTTTCTGAACATTTCGATTGAAATTGCAACTGTTTTAATTGTTGGCTTAATCCCCACTATTTCTACTTCATCATTTGGCTTGATGATGCCTCTTTCAATTCTTCCTGTCACTACCGTTCCTCTTCCAGTAATTGAGAAAACGTCTTCAATTGGCATTAAAAATGGCTTGTCAATTTCTCTTTTTGGTTCCGGAATGTAATTGTCGACTGCATCCATTAATTCCAAAATTGATTTTACCCATGGGTCATCCAAGGAAGTTGCTTCCAAAGCTTTTAAAGCAGAGCCTCTCACTATTGGTATTTCATCTCCTGGGAATTCATATTTTTTCAAAAGTTCCCTCACTTCACTTTCCACTAAATCAATTAATTCTTTATCCGCTACAGCATCGCATTTGTTGATAAAAACTACCAAAGCAGGAAGTCCAACCTGTCTTGCCAACAAAATATGTTCTCTAGTCTGAGGCATTACTCCATCAACTGCAGAAACTACCAAAATTGCTCCATCCATTTGAGCTGCGCCTGTAATCATGTTTTTGATGTAATCTGCGTGTCCTGGACAATCAATGTGAGCGTAATGTCGTTTTTCGGTTTCATATTCTAAATGGGAGATGTTAATGGTTAGTCCGCGAGCCTTTTCTTCCGGAGCAGAATCTATCTCTTCTACGGTCTTGATCGGAGCATAAAGTCCTTTCATGTTCAAGACTTTCAAGATGGCAGCGGTTAAGGTAGTTTTTCCATGATCTACATGACCTATAGTTCCGATGTTCACATGGGGTTTTGTTCTAACAAATTTTTCTTTTTCTGGCATATTTTTTCTTAAATTAAAAAATTTTACTAATTTGTAAGACCTTTATTTAATTTTTCCTTCAATTATTTGCCTTTGAATGTGTTCTGGTACTTCTTCGTAATGATCAAATTCCATAGTAAATGATGCTCGACCTTTTGTCAAGGATCTCAAATCAGTAGCATAACCAAACATTTCTGCTAAAGGAACTTTTGCTCTAATGATTTTTGTTTTCATACGATCTATTGTTTCTTCAATTTTCCCTCTTCTAGCTGCTAAATCTCCTAAAACGTCACCAAAATATTCTTCTGGTATAACCACTTCGAGTTTCATTATTGGTTCCAAAAGAGTTGGTTTTGCTTTTTTAGCTGCTTCTTGTAATGCAATTTCACCTGCAATTTTGAAAGCAAGCTCTGAAGAATCAACCTCATGGAATGAACCATCAAAAAGAGTGACTTTCAAATCAATCAAAGGATAACCTGCTAAAACTCCTTTTTCCATTGCTGCCTTTACTCCTTTTTCAATTGCTGGAATGAACTCTTTAGGAATAACTCCTCCTTTAATTTCATCCACAAATTCAAAACCACTTCCTCTTTCTTTTGGCTCTATCCTGATTACTACATGGCCATATTGACCTCTTCCTCCAGATTGTCTAATATATTTTCCCTCTGCTTCTGCTATTCCTTTGATTGTTTCTTTGTAAGCTACCTGCGGTTTCCCTAAATTTCCTTCTACATGAAATTCTCTTTTTAGTCTATCAGCAATTATTTCCAAATGCAACTCTCCCATTCCAGAAATTAACGTTTCTCCTGTTTCGGGATCGTACCTTGTTTTAAAGGTTGGGTCTTCTTCAGAAAGTTTTTTGAGAGCTGTTGCCAATCTATCTTGATCTGCTTTGGTTTTTGGTTCAATTTTCACTGATATTACAGGTTCAGGGAAGGTTGGTTTTTCTAAAACTATTGGATGATTTTCCTCGCAAAGAGTATGCCCAGTTAAAGTACTTTTGAGACCTACGGTAGCTAAAATATCTCCTGCAAAGGCTTCTTCTACTTCCTCTCTTTTGTCTGCATGCATTCTCAAAATCCTTCCGATTCTTTCTTTTTCTCCCGTACTTGTGTTTAAAAGATAAGTTCCTTTTTTTAAATGTCCAGAATAAACTCTAAAATAAGTTAAGGTTCCTACGTAAGGATCAGCTTGGATTTTAAACGCCAGCGCACAGAACGACTCTGTTTCCAATGGTTTTCGCTCTACAATTTCGCCAGTCCTTGGATCAATTCCCTTAACAGGAGGAAGATCCAAAGGACTAGGTAAATAATAAACTATTCCATCCAAAAGGGGTAAAACTCCGATCCTTTTGTAAAGAGATCCAAAAAAAACTGGAAAAAGTTTACACTTTATCGTTGCTCTTCTGATTGCTGCTCTTATTTCTTCAGGAGTAATTTCATCTTTTTTTGTGAGATACTTTTCTAATAAAATTTCATCTTCCTCAGCAATTTTTTCAAGTAGTTTTTCTCTCCATTCGATTGCCAAATCTTTCATATCATCTGGAATTTCAAATTCTCTTTTTATAGAACCTTCTTCTCCTTCAAATTTCAGGGCTTTCATTTCAATTAAGTCCACTAAACCAGAAAAATTTTCTTCTACTCCTATGGGTAATTGAACAGCTACTGCATTTTCTGAAAGTCTTTCCCAGATTGATTTTAGATTCATTTCAAAATCGGCTCCGATTTTGTCCATTTTATTTACAAAACAAATCCTAGGAACTGAAAAATTATCAGCCTGGTGCCAAACGGTTTCAGATTGTGATTGAACTCCCGCAGAACCATCAAATACCACCACTGCTCCATCCAAAACCCTTAAAGATCTTTGCACTTCTGCAGTAAAATCAATGTGTCCTGGGGTGTCGATAATATTGATTTCGTATTCTTTTCCTCCAACTTTCCAATAGCAAGAGGTTGCTGCTGCCATGATAGTCATTGCTCTCTCTCTTTCTTGAATCATCCAATCTAGAGGGGTAGTACCTTTTTCTAGAGTTCCAATTTTGTGAATTCTTCCAGTATAATACAAAACGCAGGTAGTTGTGGTAGTTTTACCTGCTGAAATATGAGCAATAAATCCTATATTTCTTACGTTTTCAATAGGGTATTTGCGAGGCATAGTTTTTTTACCACGCAAAGTGAGCAAATGCTTTATTTGCTTCTGCCATTTTGTGTAAATCTTCTTTCTTTTTTACTGCAAAACCTTCTCCCCTTGAGGCAGCTATTATTTCATCTGCTAATTTTTCTTTCATTGGTTTTCCTTTTTTTTGTCTTGCACCTAAAATCATCCATTTCATCGCCAAAGTAATCCTTCTGTAATCTGGAACTTCGACCGGAACTTGATAAGTTGCTCCCCCAATCCTCCTTGGTCTCACTTCCAAGTAAGGTCCAGCATTTTCAATTGCTTTTTGAAAGACCTCTAAGGGATCTTTTTTTGTTTTTTCTCTAATAATATCAAAAGCTCCATAGACTATTTTTCTTGCGACGGATTTTTTCCCTCTTTCCATTACGTAATTAATAAATTTTGAAACCAAAACGCTATTGTAAAGGGGGTCAGGCGAAATTGGTCTTTCTACCCTATGTTTTCTTCTACTCATGGTTGTACAATTTTCTCTTTTTTGGCACCGTACTTTGACCTTGAAGTCTTTCTACCTTCAACCCCAGCAGCATCATAAGCTCCTCTAACAATTTTGTACCTTATTCCTGGTAAATCCTTTACTCTTCCTCCCTTCACCAAAACAATTGAATGTTCTTGGAGGTTGTGGCCTATCCCCGGAATATAAGCTGTAATTTCTTTTCCGTTAGAAAGTCTCACCTTGGCCACTTTTCTTAAAGCAGAATTTGGTTTTTTGGGAGTGGTGGTAAAAACTTTAACACAAACTCCTCTCTTGAAAGGAGAAGGGAAAAAAACTGGTTTATTCTTTAAAACGTTAAACGTAAATTTTAAGGCGGGTGACCTTATTTTCCTTTTTTTCTTTTCTCTTCCTTTTCTGATTAGTTGGTTAATTGTTGGCATAGTTTCTATTTTAAGAAAACTTTTCAGAAAAGTCAACTATCTAAGGTTAGAAATTAGTTGAAAAAGAAAACGAGAAAAAGAAAAAATTGGTTCGAGACCAAAAAAAACAATAAAGAATAAAATAAAAAGGCTGTATTGAAAAAGAAATCTCTTGAGTTGATAAAATCTCTCAGGTAATAAATGGTAAAGAATATGATATCCATCAAGAGGAAAAAGGGGTAAAAGATTAAAGAATGCCCAAGCAAAATTGTAAACTGCAATTATTTCGAAAAATAAAGTAGTATTTTTGGGCAAGTTCAAACCTGCCAAAAAAGAAAACAAAAGAGCAACCAAAAAATTCGAAAAAGGACCAGCTAAAGAAACTTTCACTATTCCCCATTTTTTATTTTTAAAATTGAAGGGATTTATCGGAACAGGTTTTGCCCACCCAAAAACTGGACCTCGGCCAAGGGTCAAAATTAACAACATCAAAGGTAAAATAATTGTCCCGATTAAATCAATGTGAGATATGGGGTTCAAGGTTAATCTTCCTTCTCTTTTTGCAGTATCATCGCCCAATAAAAGAGCAATCCCCCCATGAGCAATTTCATGAAGAACAATAGAGAAAAAAACCACTAACAAGATGAAAATTGATTCAAACATTATTTTATGCTAACATAAAACTATGGCTAGACAATGTCAAATCTGTGGAAAAAAATCAAAAACTGTTTGGAGAAGAGTGAAGCTGAGAGGAAAATATAACCCTACCACAAAAAGGAGACAAAAACCAAATCTCCAATGGTGTAAACTCCCTTCTGGAAAGAGAATTTTAGTTTGCGCAAAATGTAAAAAAATTTTGAGTAAAAAAATGTAATTGGTTTTCTAGTATTTCCCTATTAAAGAGAAGTCAAAATCTTTTAATCAACGAGCAATGCTTCTACCTAGCAGGAAGGGATGAGTGCAGAATGAATCTTGACGCGATAGCAGAATGATGAAACAAACAACAACTGAAAGGAAATCTCGGTTTCCCCTATTGAAAGAAGCGGGCTGTAGTACAACGGTAGTACGCACCCTTGGGGTGGGTGTAATCCGGGTTCAATTCCCGGCAGCCCGAAAATAAAAAGGCCCCGCCCTTATTGAAAGCTCTCTGAAAATCTTAACTGGTGGGTGCCCAAGTGCCAGGCACACAGCCTAGCAATCATTTCAGGCTCCCTGTAAAAAGTTTTGTCCAGAGGCTTCAAAGGACGGGGCCTTCTTTTATCTTAATTTATCCCAACTCAAGTGTCAATAGTACATACACCGAAAAAAACAAGGTGGAAATAAAATTAATGTTGCATAAAATATCGAATAATGGGGTCGAACCCCATTATTCCATTTTTATCGAAGTTTGTCAATTCTTATTGAGATATTGAAAGTGATTATGATTTCTTTTTGTGAAACCTGAAAGCCCAACTATGTAATTGATTTATAAATCATCAAAGATTCAGAACCTCTACTAATTGCTTGATGAATGAAACTACTACTGGTTGTGGTAAAAGCGAATAAGATTCTACTCCTTCGTCATCTTTGAAGATCCAAGGTTTTTCTCTAATCACTACTTTTCCGTTTTGTACTTCGTAATAATACTCCGGAGTAATTTCGTAATCATCAATATAGTCTTTTGCCATTGAAACTGGAATTGAATTTCTTAGTAAAATCTTTGGAATTCCATAAAGTTGTAATGCTTTTTCCATTAGATATCCTTCTTTTTCTAATCTTTCCTTTATTGGCTCGATTCCAAATTCATCGCCTTCTTTTTTTACCATTTTTACTTTGCAGTTGTCACAAATTAAATGAAATTGACCGTCTTCAAAAATAACTTCTTTCGTCGGTAAAAGTTTCAAGTTTCTTGGGGTATTGCATTTTGGACAAACTCTTCTCCATTTTATTCTCTCATCAATCACAGTATTTGGAACGTCTATCAAAACAAAAACGTCTGGATCATCTCTGTGACCTATCAAATCTCTAAAGAACAAAGAAAGACCTACTTGGTCTAATTCTCTGGGAAAGCCATCAATAAAAATTGTTTTTTTCTCTCTTTTTTCCATTTCTCTTTTTGCTAGAACTAAAATCAATTCTGTTGGTAAAAGTTCTTTAGTACTTCTATGTTCTAAAGAATAAATTATCTCCTCTAGCGAATAAGGACCTCTATAATTTTTTTCCAAATAAGAAATTAGTTTTTTCTTTTTTTCTTCATCTTTCAACTCTTCGTCTACTCCTCTCACCATATCTCCTATTGAAAAATGGTCAATTCTATCTGGAGCGACAATTTCAGCAAACATTTTTGAGTAAGTCCCTTTTCCAGAATTTTTCTTTCCCAAAAAATACGCAACGAAAGTGTTTTCTTTTAAGTATTCCCTTAATTTTTCAATTTCCCTCCCAGCTTTTAACTGAAAATATTCTTTCGTTTGTTCTGGGTCGGTTAAGTTAAATTTTTTTGAGAGATTTGGAATTTTTGTTTTAAAAACTGGAAATTTCATAGATTTTTCCGTTTGAGATAATTTTTATATCACCTTTTTGATCAGTTCTTAAACACTTTATACCATATTTCTCTAAATTTTCCAAAATTTTTTTATCGGGATGTCCGTATCTATTTTCTCCAACAGAAATTATCGCAACTTCTGGTAAAACTTTTTCTAAAAATTCCTTAGAAGTTGAAGTTTTTGATCCATGATGGGCTATTTTTAAAATTTTAGATTTCAAATCTAGAGGGGTTAAAATTAAGCTTTTTTCGACTTTGTGTGAAATATCTCCAGTAAATAAAAAGGAGATTTGTTCTATAGTTAGTTTGTTTACTATGGATGTATCGTTGGATTCCTGAAATTCTTTACCTTCCAAGTTTTCAAAGGGGTATAAAATTTCAATTTTCCATTGGCAATTTTTGCAAGATATTCTTTGACCTATCTTGGCAATTTTCACATTCGCTTTTTCTTTTGCTAAAAGAGTTAACCACTCCTTATATTCTGGAATCTCTCTAACTATTCCGTTCCATAATATGTTTTCAATCTTATACCTTTTTAAAACCTCAAGAAGACCGGTTAAATGATCTTTTTCTGGATGAGACAAAATAACGAGATCGATTGTTCTATCCCAAAATGGAATTGCTTTTGCTAACTTCTCTATCACTTTTGAAGAAGGACCACCGTCAATTAAAATCTGGTGTCTTTGTGGGGTTTCAATGAAAATTGCGTCCCCTTGACCTACATCAAAAAAGACAACTTCTAAGAATTTATGGTTTTTAATATCGAAAACAACAAGCCAAGCAAAAAAATTAGCCAAAAATAGAATACCTAGAATTAAAAAAATACAATTTTCATTTCCCTTCATTGTAAATTTCTAAAAAATAGGGTTCGACCCCATAACAACTCGACCCCGTAACAAACACTTTAATAAATTTAAAGAATTAGAGTCACCTTCCAACAGTTTAACCCCTTTTCTGGGTAAGAACAAATAGCGGTCACTAAAGCAGTAGTTGGTCCTTTCTTTCTTCCTGAAAGAATAACAGATAATTTTTTCTTCAATTTCGTCGGGAGTTAATTCGGGTCTCATTTTTTTAATTTTTTTCTTATTTTTTGTAGTTTTCTTTTAAGAAACAATAAAAACTCTATCTTTGACAAAGATATCTGGAACTCCTATTTTTTCACCTGCCAATTGTTGATGTATCCTTTCCAACAGTCTTTTTCTTCGTTCAAGATTCCTTTAAAGAATCTCAATCTCTTGGAGTAGTATTTTTCTAGGATTTTCGCTATTTGGAAAATTGCTTCTTCTAATGGGTGGGTAAAAATATTCCTTTAGTAAAGGGGAATTTACGTCAAAAATGGGGGCTGCCCCCCACTTTACCACCTATTTTCTATTGCTGGAAGATTAAATTTGAAGTTAACTTTAAAGGGTTTGAATTAGAAATGAATTTTGAATTCAAACCTCTAAGAATTTTTTCAAGTTAATATTAAGAATTCTTTTACTCACCCTTTCCTAGAATTTTGAACATTTTTGTTCCACAAACAGAGCAAACACCTTGAACTGCTTTTCTTTTGGATCCCCCCTTCCCTTTGATTTCAACTACTTGTTCGTCTTTCATTTCTCTTTTTTGCTTGCATTTTACGCAATATGCTTCAGTGGCCATAATCTAAATAAATTGAAGTTACCCGACCTTTACAAAAAAGCTAATAATCTGCCTTATATTTTTAGGTTAGAGAAGGTAAAAGATTAAGTCAAGCCCGAAAAAAATAAAGCTAAAATTGTCTTTCCATCTACGATTTCTTGGTTTTTTATCATTTTAAGAATCTCTTTTTTCGAAAAAATTTTAACCTCTTTGATCATCTCGCCCTCGTCCAACTTTTGTTCTCCCTTTTTTAATCCTTTTGCCAAAAACAAATACATATATTCTGTAGAATATCCCGGTGTTAGAAAAATTTCTCCTATTTTTTTGAGTTCGTTTGCTTCATATCCAGTCTCTTCCTTTAATTCTCTTTTTGCTCCAATTTCAGGTTTTTCCCCTTTTTCTAATATCCCAGCTGGAATCTCCCAAATTTCTTTTTTTATGGGAAACCGAAACTGCTTAATGAGAATGAATTTATTTTTTCCAACCAAAGGTAAAACTCCTACAGTTTTGGGAAAGTTAACCACGTCTCTTTTGACTTTCATTTTCCCGATTCTTTCTTCAAAAACCTCAAACAAAATTACATTTCCTTTACATTTTTTTATTAATTTCTTCTTCACAATTCCAATTTGTCTGAAATTTCTTGCATTGATTTTAAAGTAATTTCAATAAATTTTTCCAAGGGTAATCCCAAATATTCAGTGCATTTTCTAATAATTTCCCTGTTTGCGCCCCTGGCAAAGGACTTTTCTTTAAATCTGTGCAAAACGTTCTCGACTGTTAAATCTTTTATTTTCTTTGAAGGTAAAACTAAGGTTGAAGCTACTATTAAGCCAGTTAAAGGATCTAAACAAAAGAGGGCTTTTGCCATTTTGGTCAAAGGTAAAATTCCGTGAGCTTCGTTGTGGGTTAAAACAGCATCACAAATTTCTTGATCAAATCCCATTTCCTTTAAAATTTTGGCTCCGATTTTTGAATGTAAGGTGGGATCCTCTTTTGTTTTTTCATAATCAATATCGTGCAACAATCCAGCAATTCCCCACTTTTCCTCGTCTTCTCCAAAATACCTGGCCAATGCCCTCATCCCAGCCTCCACTGCCAAAGAATGTTTTATTAAATTTGGATTTTTGAGGTTTTCTTTTAGAAGATTTAAAACTTTTTCTCTTTCCATAATTTTGAATTTTAACATACAAAATGAATGTTGCCAATTTTTGATAGGTCAACTAAGCAGACAAAAAATAGTTAAAACTCCATTGCTAGGTAGCAGCATTCTTTTTTACTAAGTTAAGAAAAAATAGGATCTAAAAATGGGATGTGCCGAAATTTTAATCAGCTCAGTAAATGGATATTGCCAATTCTGACATTCTTTAGCCCAGCTTTTTTCGCTATTTCAAAACAAATCCTTGCTTGTTGAAAAGAGGTTGTGGGTAAATCAGTAAATTTAAAACAAGGATAAAAGGCCAAAAGATTGTAGGGAATTTCAGGATCTATTGAGGAAATAAAATTTGCAATTTTGAAAACTTCATCTTCGTCAACATAAGCTGGAATCAAAAGGGTTGAAGCAACTAATTTTTTTGAATCAATTTTTGCCAAATTCTCAAAATTCTCAAAAACTCTTTTGTTTGAAACTCCAGAAATTGCAATCGATAATTTCTCATCAAAAAATTTCAAATCAAACTTTATTCTCCCATCTGACTCAAAAGAGATTTTAGCAAATTCCTCTAACAGTTTTTTGTTTTCAATTCCGTTTGTTTCTAGACAAATTCTCAAATCTTTTTTTATTTTTCTTGCCCTTTTTGAAAGCTCTATCACAAATGGCAATTGAGGACCTGGATCTCCACCAAAAAAGCAAACGCAATGGACTTTTTCGTTGATTGCTTTTAACAATTCTTCGATCGAAACCATTGGCGAGAAATTCTTCGTCAAAAATTTAAAGTGCCAGTTTTGGCAAAAAAGACAATTGAAATTGCAAGCACCCATAAAAACTGCCAAATTATACTCTCCTTCTTTTGCATTGCACCAAGGAGCGGCAACACAATTTGTTGGAATTGGATCGTAGTAATACTCCAAAATTGCCTTTTCTTTCGAAACAAAAGAAACCAGTCTTCCATCTTCGTTTTTTCTCAAACCGCAAAATCCAAACTCTCCTTTCCCAATATGACATTGATTTGCACAAAGATTACACTTTATTCCATCTTTTGTTTTTGAAACTCTGTTGGGAAGAGAAAACTCTTCCCGTGATTTGTAATGGGCAATTTGGATAAATTGCTCGGCTTCTTCCCAATTTTTCAAAATACAATCTTTACAAATCCCCAAAAACTCTGCTAAGAGTTTTTCTGTTTTGCAGATTTTACAAATCACAGATTCAAAACTTCGTAGCTTTCTGCTTCGCCCAATATTTTGTTTGAATAAACTAAATATCTAATCTTTTTCCAGTCAAAGTCGAATATTTTTGTCAAATGAACATCCAACGCTACTGGATCGAAAGAGGCAATGATTTTACCAATTTTAAATTCTTTTCCTCCCAATTCTCCACCTCGGATTCCCGTTCTTGCATCGCAAATTACCAAATCTGGTTTTCTATATAAGTTTAAATCAAAAATTGTCTCGTGAAGTCCTAAAAAGTGCAATTCTCCCTTATTCCATCCTTTATTCCAAATCTCTTTTGGTACAAAAACTCCTCTTTCTTGCAACTCTTTTTCGTTATATTCTCTCACAAAATCTTTTGAAAGGTAAATTCCAACTTGATTTTTCAGTGCGCAAGTAAAAGTTGCTTCTCCATGATCCTTTGGTATTGGCAAAGAAATTAAATAACTAGTGAACAAAATTTTGGGTAGCCAAACTTTTTTTAGTTTGAGCGCTTTCGGGTTTTCAAATTCTATTCTTTCTTCCCTATTCAAATCGATTAGTTTCACATTAAATTTTTTCTCAATTTTTTCATACCCTAACTCTTCAAACGCTCTTTTGGTATCGCAACCTCCGCTTCCTTCGGCTATTAAAATTTCTCCTTTAAAAAAATCTGAAACTAATTCAATCAGAGTTTGAACAAATGCGGGGTCGGTAGTTACGGGATAAGGAATGTTTGTGGTTAAATTTGGTTTGAAAATGATTCTTTTTTCGTTTTTTAAAACCTCTTGAATTTCGAGAGCCTTGAGAATTTTTAAAAGATCGTTTTTTAATTCTTTAACATTCGTTTGAAAAACTTCTGATTTCATTTTTTTATTTTACCCCCTTGACAAAGATTTTTAAAGGTAAAAAATGAAATAATATGGAAATCTTAGTATTTGTAGAAATTCCAAAAGGATCCTGTCAAAAATTCGAATTTGATGAGAAAGAGGGACAAATAAAGCTAGACAGAACTCTTTACGGTCCGATGCATTTTCCTTTTGAATACGGATTTATCAAAGGAACAAGAGGAGAAGATGGAGATCCTCTAGATTGTGTTTTGCTCACAACTTATCCAACTTTTCCAGGTTGTCTCGTAAAAGCAAGAGCGATTGGAATTTTAGAAATGGAAGATGAAGAAGGAATAGATACAAAAATTTTGGCAGTGCCTGCGGAAAAGATCGACCCCAGATTCAAAGAAATTCAGGATATAAAAGATTTACCAGAACACTTTAAAAAAGAGATAAAAGAATTCTTTGAGACGTATAAAAGGTTAGAGCCTGGGAAATGGGTGAAACTTAAAGAATTCAAAGGAAAAGATATTGCTGAAAAGATAATCGAAGAGGCAATAAAAAGAGAAAGAACAAATCTTTGAGATAATTTTTAATGGCTTAAAGTCCTAATAAGTTGGTATGGGTCAGGATCGCACTTCTTTAGTGAAAACTAAAAAATTAAAACTTGAGGAACCTGTTTCAAAATTGGGTTCCTTTTTTATTTTAAGATATAAACTAGAAGTAGTCTCGGATATCAAAAAATGTGAAAAGCTTTGGCAAGAGTTTTCCCCAAACCTTACCCTTTTTGACACTTGGGAATTTAGAAATGCATTTTACGAAGCTTACAAGTATAAGCTCTATTTTCTTGTACTGAGAAAAAACGGAGAAAATTTAGCACTTTTACCACTTTGGTATGAAGATAAGAATTTCTATGATAAAAACTTAAAGAGATACACTTGGTTTGGTTCAGAATGGCAAGAAGAGAATAAGTTTTTTTCAAAAAAAATAGATTACATTCCTATTTTGCTTTCTGCTGCCCCTACTCCTCTTTATTTAAATGCAATTTCTCAAGAAGCAATAGAAAAATTAAAGGGCAGAGTCGACCTCCAAGAGGATGAACCAAAGTATGTTTTAAATTTAAAAGGATTTAAAAACCACGAAGACTATTTGAAAACTCTCAAAAAAAACACCAGAAGGAATTTAAGAAAAGATAGAAATAAAATTTTAAGCCAAAACCCAGAAATCATAATCGATAATTTTTCAGATATTAAGGTTTTGATCAAATTGGCTAAAAAAAGATTTTCAGAAAAGGGAGAAACAACAGATTGGGAAGATCCTAGAGTTGTTGAAACCTTCACAAATGTAATAAGATTCTCTGGAAAATCGTATAGGGCGAGAATGATTAAAGTGAGGGTAAATGGAAAAGATGGTGGGGTAGATTTAATTTGTATTTTTAGGAAAACTTATTTTGCACTAAAGTGTGGTTATAATGTTTCGGAATTTTCTGGGATTGGAAATTTTATTAACCTTTTCGAAATTGACGATGCTATACAATTAGGGATGGAAAAAATCGATTTTCTTCAAAACAATTACCAATGGAAAAATCGATACTTTATTTCAGTTCCTCTATATAAATTCGAGAAAAAATGAACTCTCGTTTTGGGGATGAGTATTTTTCAACTGGTTGGTATTCAGATTATTTAAATAATTTTAAAGAACTGGGTAAGTTTGAAGCAAAAAGACTGGTAAAAGTTTTAAAGCCCAAAAAAACTTGGAAATTTTTAGACGTTGGATGCGGAATGGGGGGGTTAGTTTTGGCATTAAGAAAAATGGGATATAAAGCTTTTGGAACGGAAATATCTGAATTTTGTCTTAAAAACTCTCCGGCAAAAAAGTGGATAATTAAGGCAGATGTTTCAAGCTTGCCATTTAAAAAAGAAAGTTTTGAGGTGGTTACTTGTTTTGATGTTTTAGAATATTTGGAAAGAAAAAAAATAAAAAAAGCTCTTGATGAATTAAAAAGGGTTACAAAAATTTTTTTACTTTTAGAAATAATTCCAAAATTTTCTCCAAATTCATTTCAAAAATACAATCCAGATCCATTAAGAAAAAGAAATCTTTTAACTTATGGTGAATTGATTAGATCAATGGAAAAAAGAAATTTTATTGCTCTAGGAAGAATTTTTAATATTAAAGAAGAAATTGATCCAGACTGTCTTTTTTTAAAAAGAAAAAGGACAAACCTTAAAATTTTACTTTCTCTTTGGAAAGAAGCAAAATATAGCGCATAGAGGCTAGGAATTACCAGCAAGGATTACTCAATAATATCAAAAAATAAGACTGTAGAAAATTTGCAATCTGTAAAAAGAGATGAAAAATTAGCTAAGCTGTTTTTTTATTTTTTCTGCCAAACTTTTGCTTTTTAAAACTTGAGCGATTTTATCGGTGCTTGCTTTTTTCAAATCTGAGATTGTTTTTATGCCTGAATCAAAAAGCAATCTTGCTCTTTTTCTCCCAATCCCTTCGATTGAAATTAACGGAATAAGTTCTTCTTTAATTCCATAGCGAGATCTAATTCTCAATTTTTTTATCATTTTTACTATATTCTCTTTGAAAGGAACTATTTTTGAAATCTCAACGATTGAATAAAACAACCAGTCTAAAATTTCAATCCTTGAATGCAATTCTCCTGGAGTAATTTTAAATTTTTCCATAATTTCACTTTCCGTTTTTTCTTCAATCCAAGAATTAAAAATTGCCGCCAGCTTTGCTTCTCTTAAAAATTCTTCATATTCATCATCAAATTCATCGGGAATTTGAAAAAAGAAAAATTCTTCGTTTTTAAAGATTTCTTGTTCGATGAAAAAAGAATCTTTCAAAGATAAACTCGGTGAAGGTTTCATTTCTCCTGTCCTTGCTAAAAGACAAAATATAGTGAATTCGTTTGCTTTTTGGCATTCTTTTAAATTTTCAATTAGTAAATTAGCTGTCGCTGGATCCAAGTAAAGCTGAGCGATTCTTTTTCCAATTTTAGTTGCCGTCAATTTTCTGTCTATTATTTCGCCATTGATTCTCAATTCTTCTGTTTCAATAAAACCCCACTCTTGTAAAACAGAAATTACCTCTTCAATTTTTTCTTCTAAAACCGCAACCTCTTTGAATTTTGTCCCAAAAAATGTTTGCCTCAAAAAATCTATTAATTGATTTTGGCTTTTACAAAATCCACTGGAAATCAAAGACAAAATATGCATCCTTAAAGCTGATGCTGTGGAGATTTTACTGGAAATTTCTTCTAATTCTCCCTTTATGTAATAGTTTATTAATTCTTCAAGCTCATTTTTATTCTTTGCTACTAAAATTCCCTCTCCCCAAGCATCATATTTCGGTCTTCCGCTTCTCCCAAACATCTGTTCAACTTCCAAAACTGGCAAATAAACAGATCCTAACCCTGGATAGTACCTTTTTGTATCTCTGACAACCGCCCGGAAGGTAGGAAGATCCAAACCGTAAGCTAAGGCAGTGGTTGATGTTAAAACCTTAATCAGCCCTTTTTTGTATCCTTCCTCGAGTAAAATTCTCTGATCAAATAAAATTCCAGAATGATAAAAAGCAACTCCATTTTCAACACATCTTGCCAATTTTTTGCATTGATCCGTGGGAACTTCTAATATATTTTTGATTTTTTTTGAAAATTCTTTCAATTCTTTGATTTCTTTTTCTTCTAAGAAATGAAAAACTAATTTTGAAAGTCTCTCTGCTAAAGCTTCTGTATTCCTCCTCGAAGAAAGAAAAAAGATCAATTGCTTTTTCATTAAAAGAGTGTTTTCAACTATCGATTCTTCGAGTCCTAAACTCTGAGTTAGTTTATATTCTTGAAAACCAAAGAGCTTTATTTTTCCGTTAAACAAAACTCCCTTGTAAAGGGGAACTGGTCTGAAATTTGATTTTAAAACTCGAGCCTTTAACCACTCCCCTATTTTATCGGCGTTCCTGATGGTTGCAGAGAATGCCAAAATTTGAACTTTTGGTAAAATTTCTTTTAGGATCGTCAATAATATTTCTAAAGTCGGCCCTCTGCTTGGGTCATCTAAAAGATGGATTTCATCTGCTACAATCAAACCAATTTCTCCTATCCAACGAGCTTCATGTCTGATTAAGGAATCAAATTTTTCGTTGGAAACAACTACCCAATCGAATTTCTCAAGCCAAGGATCGGAAGAATCGTAATTGCCAAGAGAAAGAGCAATTTTTATTCCATATTTTTGATATTTTCTTTTGAAATCTTCGTATTTTTCCCTTGCTAGGGCAACTAAAGGACAAAGATAAATCATCTTTTTTTTCTTGTTTAAAGTAACATTCAATCCAGCTAATTCTGCTAAAAGAGTTTTTCCGCTTGACGTTGGAGAAGAAATTACCAAATTTTTTTCCTCCAAAAGTCCCATTTCCAAGGCTTTCTTTTGCATTGGATTTAGATCGCTTATCTTATTTTCCAAAATCACTTTTCTAACAATTTCTCCTTTATCCATTCTTTGATTATAATGATAAAATGAAATTCTTAAAATTCTTTTTAATTGTAATTTTTCTTTTTTATTTTGAAATTTCTTTTGCCAAAACTCAAAAACCAAAAATTTTCTTTTCTTTCCCAGAGAATGTCGACACAAACGAAGAAATTGAAGTTTTTGCTTCAGTATCTAATTTAAAGGCTGTATCTTACGATTTAAAAATTTCAATTGAGAAAGATGGAAAAGTTTTGTCTGAGGTTTACAACGAAAAGGAAAAAAAGTGGCAAAATTCTCTCTATTATATGAAAAATTTTTTCTCTGGTCCATTTTTTCAAGGAAATTTTAAACTAAGAATCAAAAAAGATTTTTTATTTTTTGATGGAGATGCTGAAATTATATTCAAAATAAGAGAAAGTGGAAAAAGCTCTTTTGTTCAGCAACGAGGCAAAATAAAGATTTTAAAGCCTGAGGTAAAAAAGTGGGAAATAGAGTTTAAAAAAGAAATGGAGGCTAAAATCTCTCAAGATTCGTTAATAATAAAAAATAAAAAGGATTCTCCCAAACTAATTGCTGTTTTAAATTCTCTTTTTTGTGGAATATCTATTCTTATTTTGAGGTTGAAATTAAAACAATTCAAAGTTTAATGGCACTGCTGGAAATTTAATATAAAAATAGGGCAAAGTTCCAAGTACTAAGAAAAATTACATAAGGTACCTACATTGAAAAGCCATTAGAGAAAATGAGTTAAAATATTTGTGAGAATTTGGAAACTCAATAAATCAAGGAGGTGATGTAAAAATACTAAAAAATGTAAGGAAGAATAAACACTCAAAATCACTCTTCTTTCTCATTTTTTGACTCCGGTAGTCAAGAGTTATTTAACTATTGAAAGTGTAGGATATTTAACTCCTTTTTGAATGTTAGTTTTTATAATTTCTATTACTTCAGAATAAATTTTTTTCAAAACTTCTTTAAAATTCTTTTGTCCGTTCTCTATCTTGTCCATTTCTTCTTCTAACTCTTTTGTTGTTTCTTCGTTAAGATATTCTCTGAAGTTCTCTTGTGAAAATTCGTATACTTTTTTACCTAAAACAGTGGAAACCAATATAGATTTTTTTACCTCTTTCACATATTTTCTCTTTTTCAAAATTTCTAAAATTCTGGCATAGGTTGAGGGTCTGCCTATTCCCTTTTCTTTCATGGTAAGTATAATTTCTGAATAGGTGTAAGGATAAAATATAGGAACAGTTCTTTTCTTTGCTTCCAAAATTTTTACTTTTCCCCCTTCCAGCTTTGGAAGTTTTGTTGTTTGAATTGTGAAAATTTTTGAGAATCCTTCTTCTAAAATTCTATTTACAAAATTGAATCCTCTTTCTTCTCCCGCACATAAAACTTTAAACTTTATTCTTTCAACCTTAGCAGGTATCATTTGACTTGTAATAAACCTTTTGAAAATAATATCATAGGCTTTAATTTCTCTGTCTGTCAAGGGGGAAGGGAATCTTAATATTTTAAGGCCAATTAAGGTTCTTAATTTTTGAGAATCAATTGCTTTTGTGGGTCTTATACATTCGTGAGCTCCTTCTGTTTCCCATTTTCTTGCCTTAAAAAATTCTTCTCCGAAATTTGAAACGATATACTCTCTTGCAATATTAATTCCCGTTGAACTAACCGTAGTACTTGAGGTCCGGTGATAAGTAATTAAACCACTTTCAAACAATTTTTGAGCTATTTGCATTGATTCATTTGCGTCTACTTTTAAAAAAGAGGTAAGAACAGAAATAAGAGTATCAGTTGTAAAGGGCGGATAAGGATTGATTTCCTCTTCATAAACTTCAACATTTTTTATTTCAACAAATCCTTCTTTCAAAATATTTTCATAAGTTCCTTTTTTAGCTCTGAAATAAAGCCTCAAACCGTTTTCTAGCGTTAAATTTATTAATTCTTCTTTTTCTTTTAACTGTTTTGTTCTTTCAACCACCCAACCCAAAACTGGCGTTTGAACTCTTCCAGCAGATAGTTTATTATTTTGAAAAACTTTCCAAAGTACTGGAGAAATGCTAAACCCTATCCACCTATCTTCTATCCTCCTAACTAATTGGGCTTTTACTAAATTCAGATCGAAATCTTCTAAATTTTCCCACAATCTTAGAATCTCTTTCTTTGTAACTTCATGAAACCTTGCTCTTTTTATCTTTTTGTTGAAGGGTTTTAATAGCAAATATAGATCGAAAGCAATCTTTTCACCTTCGCTATCTGGATCAGTACCTATCACAACTTCATCTACCAGGCTAGCAATTTTTCTTAGGGCCTCAATTCTCAATTTTGCATCAGCGATTTTCTGAGCCCCACAGATACAAGTTTTTTCTTTTTCTTCAATTTCTCTGCCGCAAACTGCGCATTTTTTAATTGGCTCAACCCAAGGGATAAATTCTTCATTTACCTCTACTCCAAACAACCCTTCTTCTTCGCTCAAATCTGTAACATGTCCTTGGCTAGCAGTAATGAGTAATAAAGAATTTGCACCAAAAACTTCATTTACCACTAAATTTTCATATCTTTTTTTTGTTGGTTTTCCAAAGAACCTAGCAATTGTTTTAACCTTATTAGGAGATTCCACTATAAATAGTTTTGTGGTTAAAGATATCTTTGTTTCTTCTGTCTTTAATTCCCCTTTCGTTGACAACAAAACTTTTCTTCTATCTTCGTCAATTTCTTCGATCACTGTGTTAATATCAATCTCTTTCAAGTTTTTCCATTCAATTTCTTCAAAATAAGACAACTCTTTCTTCAAAGAATTGAAAGCCTTTTCTTCATCTACAAGCACGATGCTTAATCCTTTGGTTAGTCCCCCAATGTATAATCTGCTTGTTCTCCCACTAGCTTGAAGATAGGCTATAGAGTCTGGGATTAAAAAAAAGTATTCTTGTTTTTCTTCATTAAAACTTATAACAGGAGATTCTTTTATTGCTTTTAGTACATTTTCATCTTTAAGAATTTTCTTGAAGAATGTTATTCCGTTCGTTGCTACTTTTCTGCTAAACTCTAAAAAGCCTTCTAAATTTTTATTTTGAGTTAGGGCATCTCTGATTATTTTTAATTGTTCTGAGGTTAAAGTTTTTATCTTGATTAGATTGACAATAAGCTGTTGGTATTCCTTTTGATACTCTTCTTTTATTGCCTGTTGAATGTTGTTTAAAAGCATTAACCACTTGGTAGGATGAAATTCTTCTACGTTAATTCTCACAACAAATTTTGGAACCCCAGCAAAAATTGCGTATCTGATTCTAGTAGGTAAATCAATTCCTCTAACTAAAGGACTCCTTGGCGTTACCATCCCAATTAGAGCATCAAGTTTTCCACTTTTGAAATCTTCAAAAATTTTTCTATCTGGTTTTAAAAATGCTCTAACCTTTATTCCCTCTTTTGACAAAAAAGTCTCTAGTTCTTCAGCGAATTTACTACCCCTGTCCATTGGTACAAATATCAAACAACCACTTCCAAATTTTTTAACTAGATGTAGTACTTCATTTTTGATATCTTTTGCTTCAACAAAACAATCTACCACCCTCCTTCCAAATTCGGGTCTCAACCCGACTGAAAAATCAAATATCGAATTCAAAAGTGTAATGCTTTTTGTTCTTCTTGCTTTCTGGGTTGCTCCGCTCACTATAAGTTGAGTTACAATTGCTTTTTTCTTTTTGATTTTGGTAATCTTAGAAATTGCCTCTTTCAATTCTATCTTTTTCTCAAAAACATCCTCAACAATGGTTTTGATCTTTTCTGGTAAGTTCATCATTTTTAATACGAACCTTATCGCCTTACTTCTTCTTAAAAAACTATCCACGTCATCTACTAAAACAATATCAACTTTCTGTTGGTTTATTTCTTTTCTTTTCATTATACTCAGGTGGGTAGTAATAATTATTTCTGCAGAATCCATTTTTGAAAGTTCTTCGTGTTTTTGTTTTTGTGAGAGCATTGAATGATAGGTTGCTATTTGAGTATCTAAATTCAATTCCTTTAAAAATTTTTTCATTATGTCTGTGACTTCATTGACTAAAAGGCTGGTGGGTAAAATTATCAAAGTTTTTCTTTTAAGAAATTTTGCTGCATATAAACACAAAATTATTTGGGTAGTCGTTTTTCCAGAGCCAGTGGGTGCGAGAAGGGCAAAACTTTCTCCATCTAAAAATCTCCGCACCCAAAATCGTTGTAAGGCCCACATTCTTGTTTTTACAACCTTTTTAAAAAGTTCATCTATCTCTTCAACCCTTCTATTTCTTTCTTCAATCCTCAACCAAGGACCAAATTTTAATTTTTCGTTTTTGTTCGGTAAACAGTTTTCACAGGCCAAACCTTCGCTTAATCTTTGAGAGTCAATATTTCCATTACAATTTGGGCAAAGGTTTTTATAAATGATTTTCAGGTCCATAATTTTTTGATAATTAATATTTCTCCATTTTAACAATTTACCTGCTTTCGCCAACTCAAATCAACTAAAAAACACCCCAACACAGGGGTGATATTTCCCTACGGCTATTTTTTCATCCTTTAAAACCACAAACTCTTTTTATTCCATTTTTGAGAGTGTCGAAGTTTTCTATTTTAACTGAAATTTTGTTTTGTAATATTTGGTATATTTCCCCTATTCTGTAAGCAACATCTGCTTTTGGGTCAATTTTATCATCTAACACAAAATGCTCTTCTGGTATTTCATCTAGTGAACTATATTTTTTTCCTGCGCATTCATACTCAATTTTGTACTCAATTTTTTCTCCAACTCTTCTCTTTTCCCATCTTATTGTAATTTCGCCAATCCTGAATTCATATTTGTCAAGACCCCAGAAAAAGAATGCACTAGATAAAGTTTCGTAAGTTCTAGAAATTAACTCTTTCCAGTTTTTAATTCCCAAATAACTTCTCTCAAAAGGTCTAGCTAGAGTTTGTGTTAATAAAGCAAGTGTCACATCGTTGGCCTCTCTTTCTAAAGCTTTGGCAAATTCTTTGCTTTCTAACGATCTTTCTCCTTCAAGCCCCATTTCTTTCAGTTTTTCTTCTGCCTCTTCGATTGTTTCTGGATATCTGACATTATCTTTCTCTGTCCATTCTGCCCATTGAGTAACGAAAGAAAGTCCGCTAGCTAATTGATCAGCAGATCTTCTATGGGAAGTATAAACTCTAAGTCTTGAGTAGACATCAAAAGGAATACCTGCTCGATATACTGCTGCTCCCAAGGTTAAATCTTCTGCAATCACTGCTTTTTCATCAAAACCCCCAGCTCGGGCATAGACCTCAGGCTTTATAAATATTCCTCCACCTCCAGTGGTATAGGGTAATCTTGCAAACCATCTTCGAGTTCCGAATTGAAACTTTACAAAATCCCACAATCTTTGGGCTGCCAAAAGGATAGGAAATTGTCTAAATTTTTCTGGATCACCTATTTCTGGAACCCCAGCTACAAGACCTAGTTCTCTTTCTTCCATTATTGAAAGTGCATTTGAAATATAATTTTCGCTAAATCCCTTTATATCAGCATCTATTGAAAGAATCACTGGAGATCTTCCAGTTTGAGCAATTACTTCTCTACTTCTATAAAGAGCCAAATCTGTAGCCAGCTTTCTTATAAATCCAAAATTTTTGGTTTCCTCAAACCTTCGGGGAACAATGATGATATTAATTTCTGGATTATCTTTTCTGAATTCTTCGACTCTTTCTTGAAATTCTCTCAAGGATCCTTCAAAATCGCTTTCTGAGATTTTATTGTTTGCGTTAACAAAGATAACAATCTCAGTTTGTTGGGGCTTTATATTTTCTTTACCTCTTAATTCTTTTGCGATTGCCTCGAGTGCATCTTTGATGTTTTTGTGTTCTGAAACATGAGCTGGGATTGAAATTATTAATCTTGTCTCTGAAGAAGGAGGTTCTTTTGGGAGGGTCTCAACAAGCTGATCAAATTCTGATTTGTACTCTGGATTTTCTCTTGCCTTCTCAAAATAGGAATCAACAATTGCTTGTGCGTTCTCTTTGGCTTCTCTTAATCTCTCTCTAGAAAGTTTTTCTGGAGGAGGTAAGGGGTATCTTTCTGGTGGTACGTATTGTTCTTGGGGAAGAATATATTCAGTTGGGGGGTAAGGATATCCTGGAGTAGGAGGTAAATACTCTACTTGAGGTGGAAGATATTCTTCCCTCACGGGAATTCTACCTCGTCTTGCTAACAAATGATCTATGAAACCTCTGGCAAGATTATAAATTTGAGAACCCCACAATAAAGATCTTGGTAATCCAAATAGTTCGTGTCCGATTATATGACCTGGTTGACCAAAAAACCATTGAAGAACGGTTAATCCCCATCCTTTACTCTGAGCAATCGTTGCAACTTTCTCTAACTCTCCGGGTCCGTATAAAAATATACTTTCTCCAAAAAACCTACCCACAATTCTATGACCTTCTGTACTCATTACAGTCTCAAGACCTACTGGAGGCCCCTGCAAAATATGTCGACCTAGGGGGACACCGAAACCAACACTAATTGCTGCAGCAACACCGCTTCCAATCCAAGCTCTTATTCTTGCATTTCTTGATTCAATTTCTGTGCTTTCTCTATATCTTTGAGTAAGTTCTCTTTCTCTTTCAAAAATCGCCCTAATATCTTCTTCTGTTAAATTTCTCTCTTGAGCTTTTTGAACTGCATTATTAATAGCTTCAACGAGACCTCTATATCTCTCAACTTCTTCTCTTCCTCTTTCTACTCCCCCTATTTCTTGCAAGGCTTCTGTAATTCCCATTGCAGTCTGTCTTAATCCCTCAACCCACAAAAAAGGAGTTAAAATACCAGTTCCGCTAAAAGCACTAAAGGCAACCAATCCCAAACCACCTAAAGTTCTGACCAAAATTTTTCCCCATCTTTTTGTTTGCCAAGCTTCTTCTTCAAATTCTGCCCTCGGAATTCCTCCTTCTTCTCTAATTGCAAACCTCCCTACTCTATGAAGAAAGGTTCCTGTAACAGCACCAGTAACAAGTTTTAAGAAATTATCTGCTGACCTAATTCTTTCAGCTATTCCAACAGCGCCCAATCCTTCAAAAAGTCGTGATAACCACCCAAGGGTTCCTACTCCATAACGCTCCAGAAATCTTTCCCTTTCACGCTCCATTATTCCACCTAATACTTCTCTTAATCTTTCTAGCTGCTCTTGTTCCAAATTCTCTTGTCTTTCTGCTTCAGATTCCATTTTGGAAGGATATTCTTCAGAGGGTACATAAGGGGGCTTTTCTGGGGGAGTATAAGGAAATTCTGGTGATTTTCCTGATGGGTTAGATTTTGGAGATGGTTCTTCAGTCCTTCTTCGAAATGGCGGAGGTGGAGGTTCTGATGGAACAGCCTGAAGTTTGTCTCTGGATATTGTTTTGGGAATTCTCGTTTCTGCTATTTTGCTCAAATCTATGGGACGAATTTCATAATCCCCGGTTGAGAGATTGAGCTCTAAAATACGTGGTGTGACATCGTAATAAAATTGATCTGGGCTCACGTTACCAGTAGAAAATATGGTAAGAATGTTCTCTCCATACGTTTTAGGTTCATTCAATGCCTCGTGTCCTCTTACTAATCTTTGAGCTCTCATTTTAGCTAAAAACTCTCTAATTTCTCCTACTCCTACTTGCCAGCCTCTATGTGGATCATAACGTGTAACTCCTACTGTAGGATCGTTCCAAAGAATTTGAGCAATTTGTTCCTTGCTAAGTTTGGTAAGCTCTTCCAAAGAAGTTATATTTATTTTTCCATCTTTTCCCACGGGTGGTGCACCATGCATGAAAATAGAATCGCCCCCGCCTGCAACAATCGGTAGTTTTTCAAACAAATCTACATAGCTTTTGAAAACCTCTTGAGCTTCTTTTTCTTCAAATTTATCACGGAGCGCAAGAAGTACTGGGTCTGATGTTCCTAATCCTTTTGCCACGTTTTCTGTTTCATGGTTTCCACGCAAAAGAATCACATTTTCTCCAAAATTAGCTTTTAAGGTCAAAATTATGTTCATTACCTCAACCTGTTTTAACCCTCTGTCGCAATAATCTCCCAGAAAGAGTAAATAAACCTTTTCTCCTCTTTCTAATCTTTCAAGAAATTCAAGAGCTATAGACCTTAAAGCTTGAGCGTCACCGTGAATGTCTCCAACAACTAAAACCTCACCCTCAGTTGGTAAGGCAACAAAAGAGCCATCTCTAATTGGTTTTTCAAATTTTTTATTTTTTAAATCTTCCAAATTTTTAACATTCTTTAACTTTCCTTGATTTTCTTTTTCTTCTCTTTCAAGCATTAAACCAACTTCTTGTATTTTCCTACAAAGGTCCTCAGCTTTTATTTCTATTTCTTCTTTTAAAATCTCTTCCCAACTTTTTCTAATTCTTTCTTGAAGCTCTTTGGGTATTGGAACTTCCTTCTCTTTTGGAGGAATTTTTCTCTCTGCCGGAGGTTGAAATCTTAATGGAGGAAATTCAAAAACCATTATTTTGCTTGTTTTGAGGCAGTTAACAAATAGGCCTTTAAAACAATAGCTTCTTCAAAAAAGATCTGATAAAGATCTATTTTTTCTCTTTCTAAAAAATTTTTAATTCCTTCAAGATTTTGAGAATCCATTAAATTTTTCCATTCCTCCAAGAGTTTTTTATCTCTTGCTTCAAGAATATCCCAAATCCTATTTAAAACTTTAAATTCTAAAGTTTTTCCTACTTCCTCCATTATTTTTTCTTTTTCCTCATCCGATATATTTTCTAGCCCCAATATTTCAAAAAAATCTTTGTGCAATAAATCGAAAATAAATTTATCATCTACTATATAATTCATAATTTTTTGTGCTTTTTATTTTTGACCTTTAAACCCATTGAGGCGATGATCTTTGTGTGTTTTCTTTTTTTATTATATCAAATTTTCTGAGAAATGTCAAATATCACCTAAAATTTGCTTCTTCATCTTTTCTGTTTCTAACCTCTAATTTCTAATTATACATTCTTAAAAAATACCAAGCAAATAAAAACTGCGTTGGTTGACTTAAAGGGTATGAACCTCTACTTTATATACTTTTTTTCAAGAATAGGAAAAGCAGATTATGTACTTTTATACAATTTACCTCTATAATATTCAGAGAAAACAATGGAAAAATTTGAGGGACGAAAAAATCTAGAAGGAAAACCAACCCCAGAGCTCTCAAATTGCTTAAAGTATAGACATCTCAAATTGAAAGAATCTTTTGGTAAGATTACGCCAGAAGAATTCGACCAACTTTTAGAATTGGAATTTCAAAAACATTTAAAAGAAAACCCTCCCATTGGAAAAAGATTTTCACCAGAGGAAGAACTCACTAGGGTGAGAGGATTACAGGGAAGAGAAAGAAAAGAAGTTCTTGAAATTTTTAAAAAAAATCTCACAACTCAAAGAAAAGCCTGGGCACTTTGTCGTGTGTTAATAGAAAAAAGTATAGAGTTTAACCCTGATGTATCAAAAGAAAAACTTATGGAAATAGTTTACAAATTTAGAGCCTTTTATGGCTTTCCTGAAAATCAAATAAAGATTGCTGAAGAATTAATAGATAAATATTACGAAAGCCGTCAAAGAGCATTAATGCTTAGAAAACAATATCCAGATGATTATGACTTAGTGAAAGAATTAACTGGCATGAGTTTAGATAGAAATACCTCAAAAATAAAAGTAAGCGTTGGACCGATGATGATCATCATAGAAGCTGATAGAATCACTACTGGAAAATTGTATGAAAAATCTGAAAACCCAAAGTTTGGCTTCAAATATAGTGGGTTTGCCACAGAGTCTGGAGGAGAAAATTCTGCGTACTATGTAGTGATCAATATGGATAGACAAATTAGAGCTTTATCACGAGATTTTAGAGGAAAGGCTACAAAAAAACACGAATATCAACATATAAAAAATAAACTTTTTGAGGAAATTTTCGAAAAACAAGAACCTCTCCCTTTGTTATCAATATCTTACATTGAAGAAAAAGATCCAGAAGTAAAAAAAATAATCCTCAAAAGTTTTTTTAAGGAACATAGAAGACGCGCTCTCCAAAGAGTTAAAGACGAAATCTTAGCTCGACTCTCTTCCACTTCGTTGAATGAATTACAAAAACAATTAGAAGAATTATTTTTTAAGCAAGATGGTGGCCCGTACGATTTTCTTGCATATTTGCGGGATTGGGAGATGTTCAAAAATGATCCTATTTATCAAGAAATTGCTCAAAAAATGCTCGTTGAAGGATATAAAAAAATTATTGAGAAAGCTGTTGGTTCTTTTAGAAAATTAATAACTGAAGGGAAATACTCAACTCAGTTTGCAATTGCCCTTTTGGCTGATAAACCCTTAATAGAATGGCCAAAAGCAGTAGAAAGGCTGTTAAAAGAATAAGTAAATGTCAAAAGCAATAATGAAAATAATAGGAATTAAACCTCATTTGAATCATTATTTTTTCTTGATCATTTATCTTATTGTAGATAGAAAAGTCTTTTTTGATTCGGCTACTTCCACATAACAAACAATTTCATTTCTTGATTTTTTTATTTGGTCGCAGATGAGTGGATTCTGTTTTGAAACGGTTATATTATAATAGCACTCGTTTTTCTGGATTTTCTATCTTCTCCAGAAAATAGTCTTTTTTTTTCTTGAACGAGATCAAAAAAAATTTATATTTTGCTACCTGGCTTTGTATTTTCTAACATTTTTTAATCTTTTGCTGGAAAAATATCAACCCCCTATCACAATGCATAAAATGACGCCAAATATTAGAAGCAATAATGACTTGTTTTTTATAAATTGCCTAATTTTATAAGTTTCCCACCTTTATTTTTTTCTTTTTCACTTTTTCTAAGAATTTAATCAATTTCATCTTACCAATGATCCCTCTCTCCTTTGGCGAACTATGACTAATTTTGATTTTTCTAAACGATGGAGCGAATAAAGAAAGTTAAGAATTAAAGAAAAAATGAAAAATCACAACCCTACGGAAAGCCTTTTTCAACAAAATGCAAAATTATCTTATAAATCTAAAGGTGGAGAGAATTTGATAGAGAACTCTAATCTTCTCTTCTTTCCCCTCCTCCGTATAAAATTCATACACAAGATTATTATTTTCTATATAAAAACTCTTGCTTTCAAACATTCCCAACCAAACTGCCCTTGCCCACTCATAATTGCCAATCTTTAATTTTCCGCATAGTTCCTCGCCTTCCGTTACGCCTGTTTGGGTCTGACATTTTTCAATAATACACTCAGTTAAAGTTTTTGTTTTATCGCAATCTATTTCTGAGAAGAAATTCTCGCGCTCTCTTATTTCAAGAAAAATTCCGAGAGAAGGACGCTCTTCCGGTAACTTTTTTCCCTCTTTTCTTTAATTAAATCATCTTGACTAATAAATCTACCAAAAAATTCAGGAGGGGACGCGAATTCTATTGTCGGATGGTGAAAAATGTAATTTGGTGGATATTTTACCTCAAACCCATACTCCTCATTGCGGTAGATTTGCCAGCTAGAGGTGTCAATTGTTTCTCCTTTAGGTGACGGTTCAACCCTTGGTTGGGTAATTCCTGGCTGAAACAATGGCTTTTGAGCAATAAAAATCATTACTCCAGCAAAAACCAAAATCACCAAAATAGCAATAAAAATAATGATGTTTTTGTTTTGCATATTTTTATTTTCAACCATTTTATTTTAGTAAATTTGCAAACCTTTTTAAATAAGAGTTTTTTAAATTCAACCCACTCATCAGCTTGAATGGCTTTTATTTAAAGAGAAACGATTTTTTCTATTTTTTCTTCAGCTTTAGGTCTCTCAATCTTGAATCGAGGAAGATTTTTATAAATAAAAAATCCTCCCAATCCCATAGCGATTAAAACTATTAAAACAATTAAAACCTTTGTTTTCATTTTGCCAAACTTTCTCAAAAAAAACCCGAATTCCTTAAAAAATCGAATTTCTTAAAAAATAAACAACGAAGGCCAAACCTCTGTCAAAATCTCACAAATGAAAAAAGTCAAAAATGAAAATAATGGGGTCGAACCCCATTTGATCATTGTTAAAATAATTAAGAATTAGTTTTCATTTCCGTTTCAATACTACTAGGCTTGTCTTAAAAATTCGAACCTGCAAGATAAAAAATTGTCCCCCAATGGGCGAATTTAACTTAGTTAAAAGTAAAAATTTTTATTTTATCCCGAGTTTTCAGTAATTTGTCTTATCCATTTTTCGTGGCGATCACCTTTATGAGCAAGCATTACCATTTCTTGAAAATAAGTATCAGCTTTCTTAGCGTAGGCATCGACTGAAGTTTGTAAATTCACAAAATCTTTTTTCATCTCGTCAAACCCTTGATCGATTCGAGTAAACTTTTCGTCTAAATATTTAATTAATTCAGTAAAGTCCTCGTTCATACAATTTAATTGTTATTTGTTTAAAA
>Ga0197143_1000242_pt1 | contig 65202 bp, 66 predicted proteins | sample GBS70_MetaG_FD_148603 | JGI IMG/M metagenome (GOLD analysis project Ga0197143, IMG submission 148603) | Sediment microbial communities from Great Boiling Springs, Gerlach, Nevada, United States - GBS 70_MetaG | ecosystem: Environmental > Aquatic > Thermal springs > Hot (42-90C) > Sediment...
GAAGGTGGCATGTAAGAGTTATAATTTTTGGCATTCCTGTAATTATTTCCATTCCTGGAATTGTATATGGTCCTGCAAGAGAAAGAGAGTATTACTTATCAAAAGAAATTGGGGTTCCATTAAAAGTTGATTATATAAAAGAAATAGATGAAAGAAAAACAGATGTTTTAAAAGGATATATTTTACAAGCAATTTATTTTTATAAATCAATTTTCCAAGGTGAAGAATTTAAATTTTGTGAAGATGAAAATTGTTCAATTTATAATTCTCATTGGCAGAGAGAAGTTTTAAATGCACAATTAAAGCAAAATCTATGTAAAAAACATTTAAAAGAATTTTTTGAATGGAAAAATTAGGTCCTTTATATGGAATAGGAGGAAGTGAATTAATAAAAGAAAATTTTTTATATAAAATTGAAGGAGCAATTCTTGGTGGTTTAAATGTGTTAAATAATCCAGAAAAACCAATTTAAAAACCTAAAAAGAAAAATTGCCATGTATATTTTAAAGGCAGATACAACAATTAACCATTATCCTTTTATTCATTTTAATAGCATACTTTTTGGATATTTAAAAAAATTTTAATGAAACCTTGCTACTTGAGATTTGACAAAAAAAACAGTATAATGTATAATATTTAAAATCAAAAGGGAGATAAAATATGAAGTATATATCAAACATAATAATAGCAGGTCTTCTTATAGGTTTACCAAATCAAATAGGGGCAATAAGTTTCGCAAAAACCTTTGGCGGAGGAAATGGTGAATTGGCTTATTCTATTCAGCAAACAAGTGATGGTGGATACATAGTTGTAGGATATACAAATTCATTTGGTGCAGGCTACTATGATTTTTTAGTTATAAAATTATCTTCTAATGGTAATATTGAGTGGGCAAAAACCTTTGGCGGAGGAAATTATGATTATGCTCTTTCTATTCAGCAAACAAGTGATGGTGGATACATAGTTGCAGGATTTACATATTCATTTGGTGCAGGCGGATATGATTTTTTAGTTATAAAATTATCTTCTGATGGTAATATAGTATGGGCAAAAACCTTTGGCGGAGGACTTACGGATACCCCTTTTTCTATTCAGCAAACAAGTGATGGTGGATACATAGTTGCAGGATATACAGAGTCATTTGGTGCGGGCTACTTTGATTTTTTAGTTATAAAATTATCTTCTAATGGTAATATTGAGTGGGCAAAAACCTTTGGCGGAGGAAATTGGGATTACGCTTATTCTATTCAGCAAACAAGTGATGGTGGATACATAGTTGCAGGATATACAAGATCATTTGGTGCAGGCGGGGATGATTTTTTAGTTATAAAATTATCTTCTAATGGTAATATTGAGTGGGCAAAAACCTTTGGCGGAGGAGCTTTGGATGTCTCTTATTCTATTCAGCAAACAAGTGATGGTGGATACATAGTTGGAGGATATACAACATCATTTGGTGCAGGCAACCGGGATTTTTTAGTTATAAAATTATCTTCTAATGGTAATATTGAGTGGGCAAAAACCTTTGGCGAAGGAGGTCATGATTACCCTTTTTCTATTCAGCAAACAAGTGATGGTGGATACATAGTTGGAGGAAGAACAGAGTCATTTGGTGCAGGCTACACTGATTTTTTAGTTATAAAATTATCTTCTAATGGCAATATTGAGTGGGCAAAAACCTTTGGCGGCGGGAATTATGATTATGCTCTTTCTATTCAGCAAACAAGTGATGGTGGATACATAGTTGGAGGATATACAAATTCATTTGGTGCAGGTTCAAGTGATCTTTTAGTTATAAAGACGCAAGATGGACAAATGGGTTCTGATTGTCCCTGGTATGATTGCAACCCAACAGTTACTTCTCCAAGTATTTCTTCTTCATCCCCTTCATTAACTATTACATCACCAAGTTTAACAACTACCTCTCCAACATTATCTATCACATCACCTACAATTTTAACTTTTAATGTATGTAGTCTTTTAGGAGAGGTAGATACTATTCCACCGAACTCAGAAATTAAACCTATGTTACCCATCAAACTTGAATCTTTTTCTTTTACTGATGATAAAATTTCTCTAAGATTTTCGGGTTATTCTGAAGAACAAATAAAAATAGTCTTCTTCAATTCCATAGGAAGTAAAATAATTTCAAAGTCCTACCTATTCACCCGGCATATTGAGATAAAAGAAGAAATCAAAGAACTTTCCAATGGAATATATTTCTTAAAAATTTATTCAGGTGAAAAGGAGATTGCCAATTTAAAAATGATTAAAAAGTAAAAACCTTAAACCCCTGTTTGACACTTAAAAATAAAAATGCTTAAAAATCAAGCATTTTCTATTTTTATCCAAAATTTTGTGAAACATGGGTTAGAGGGGGATTGTTTAATACCTTATATTAAAAAATTTCAGGGTTATTGAATCTGTTTTCAAAATGAAAATTCCGTTTTTAGTAAAAGAAATCTTTCCACGAGTGCCAGGGGAAATTTTAAAATCCAGCACCTTTCTTCCTGATATATCAAACACCAAAAGGGTTAAAGAGATATCTAAGGGATTAAAATAAAAAATTCCTTTTTCTGAAGCAATAAAGGCAGGGGAAATCTTTTTCATATAATATGGACCTATTTTATACTTTTCTCTTCCTTTAAAAACATAAGCAAAAACTTCATATCCTTTGACTCTTACTCTATAAGGTAAACGGTATACCCTATCCAATAATTCACCATCAAGAAATACCTTAATTGAATCAAATTCACCTTTTCCCTCTAACTCTACAATATAAAATTCGCCTTCATTTTTCACATCCATCTTTACAAAAAATTCCATATACCCTGTAAGGTCCTGAGTAAAATCGGTTATCACAAAATCCTGATCAAAAGAATTTGATAAAGAACCAAACACAACCACTTTATCTTTATAAAAACAAATAGCATGGGCGTAATCATTGTATCCATTAAAATCAATTTCTTTAATTATTGAATCCGTCCCTGTAAGAGAATATCTTATTATTCTCCAGTCAAAACCAGTGGAGGAGTTATATATATAACCACAAACATAAAGGTAATTATCTTTTATTTTTATACCCCTTGCCTCCTCACTTCTTACTGAACTTCCAGGAGATTTAACCTTTTCCCATTTTATATTTTGAAGTGTTGAATCAAACTTTATTATTTTCCATCTTCTTGTACCTGAACTTAACGCACTGTATCCTGCAATATAGATGTTTCCTGTATCATCAATACACAAAGAATTTGCCGCATCATCATTTCTCTCAATCTCATCTCCCCATTCCCCGGCCCTTATAAATTCCCCATTTCTTTTATAAACCTTTATCTTCATCTCATTTTTATAAGGGTCCCCTGAATCATAATATCCTGAAACATAAATTTTTTTATTTTTGACCATTAATTTATAGGGAATATCATTTCCATTTCCTCCATGCCACACAGAATCCCATACCACTGTGAGATCAGGGTCAATTTTAAGAACTCTCCAGTTCCACCCCTCACCTGTAACAGTATATCTTCCACACACAAAGATTGTATCGTGATAAATAGAAACACTATAAGCATAATCGCTTCCAGGACCACCTATAATAAGAGAATCAATAATATTCCCGTTACTTGTATCATAAACAGCAATTCTCCAGTCCTTATTTCCGTTGTTATCTTTATATCCTACCACAACAAGTTTACCATCGCTCCTTTGACCTATTCCATAACTCTGATCATCTCCATACCCTCCATCATAAAAAACTTTCCATTTCTCATTACCTGAAGTGTCAATTTTTACAATAACCCAATCATAATTGGTGTCTCCATGATTGTGAATCCTTAAAGTATAACCAGCAGAATAGATAAATCTTCCTCCGTCATATATCCCATCTCTTGCCACATCATGGCCTACTCCTCCATTGTAAGTATAAACAAAAGAAAAGAGAAGAAAGTTTAAAAATTTAATAGCTCCCATAAAAAAAATTATAATGCAAAAGGTATTAAAACTCAAAAATTATTTAAATTTATCTTATAATTTGTAAATGGAAACCCAGAAAAAACCAGAATGGATTAAAATAAAACTTTCCTTTAATGATAAATTTGTTAAAGTAAGGAAAACATTAAAAATTAAGAAACTTCACACTGTCTGTGAAGAGGCTCTTTGTCCGAACATAAACGAGTGCTGGGGAGAAGGAACCGCAACCATTATGATTATGGGAAATGTATGCACAAGAGCCTGCAGGTTTTGTAATGTAAAAACAGGAAATCCAAGAAGTTACCTTGACCCTGAAGAACCTTACAGGGTTGCTGAAGCGGTTAAGGAATGGGGTTTAAAATATGTGGTCTTAACATCCGTTGATAGAGACGATTTACCTGATGGTGGTGCCTATCACTTCGCGGAAACTATAAGAGCAATTAAGGCTACTAACTCCTCTATATTTGTAGAACCTTTAATACCTGATTTCCAGGGAAACATGAATTCCTTAAAAATGGTCCTTGATGCAAATCCTGATTGTTTAGCTCATAATGTGGAAACCGTGGAAAGATTAAGTCCTATCGTAAGAGACAAAAGAGCAAGTTATTCTTTAAGTTTAAAAGTTCTTGAAAATTCAAAAAAAATAAAACCATCCATTTATACAAAATCAAGTATAATGGTAGGTTTAGGTGAAAAAGAAGAGGAAGTAATAAAAACTTTAAAAGATTTAAGGGATGTGGGAGTTGATATAGTAACAATAGGACAGTATCTAAGACCTTCCTCACATAAAAAATTCCTTGAAGTTAAGGAATATATAACCCCTCAAAAATTTGAATACTATAAAAAAATTGCCCTTGAAATTGGATTTTTATACTGTGCTTCAGGTCCCTTTGTAAGGAGTTCTTATAAGGCAGCTGAGGCCTTTATGCTCAGTATTTTAAAGAATAAAGATTAATTGCTTTTTTCTATTAACCTCACATATTCCTTATACATACATTTATCCTGAATAACAACAATTCCTTCTTTTTCTGCCTTTTTTGTACTCTCATGCATTATTCCTTCCTGAAGCCATAATACCTTTACATCACCCTTTTCCCTTTTTCTCTTTATAACCTGCTCAACAATCTCAGAAACTTCTTCAGAGGGTCTGAATACCTGAACTATATCAATTCGATCTGGAATTTCAAGAATAGTTTTGTAACTCTTTCTTCCCAATATTTTATCATGCCTCGGATTTACAGGAATAACATTGTAACCTTTTGTAATAAAGAAGGCAGGAACCCTTCTTGCAGGTTTTTCAGGATTGTTTGAAAAACCTATGGTTGCAATATTTTTGTAATTCAAAAGAATTTCCTTAATTTTTTCATTATTCATGGATTGTAATACAATCTAAAAAAAGTTTTTTCAAGGGGAATACAAAAATACAAAAAAGAATAGGGATATCAAAACAATTTTTTCAATTATTTTTTTATCAGTGTAATATCCAGTTTCTTGTGTTGTTTCTTGTCTTATAACTATCACATCAACCTCTTCCTGTTTTGAAAATTCAAATTTTATATTGTTATCTATTACATTTTTCTTTGCTTTTTTAAAAATTTTTTCTGCTTTTTTAAAAAGACCAAAATCTTTTCTGGCTATTATAACTGCGTAAAAGTAAGGATATTTTTTGCTCTGCACCCTGTTTATGTTAACCTGAAATTGAATTCCAAGAAGTTCTGGTGGTGAATCCTTTGCTTTTACCATGACTTTTGCGTCAACAGGAATTTTACCTTTATTTTTAACCTCTGAAATTTCAAAATAGGGGACAAGATCAAACTTTTTTGTTTTAACTTCCAGTATATTCATAGCATATAAAAGATTTTTTACCTTTATAAAAGTGTCTTCTTCCCTGTCAATTTTAAAAGATCTATTACCCGAGAGAAATATTGGAAGGAAAAGAATTAAAGAATCGATTACTAATGTGGTTAGCTCTCTATTTAAAATAAAAAAATCTATTATAGGGGTACTAAGAATAATAATAAAAATTATTGAAAAAATTATTGTAAACTTTTCTGAAAAAGAGTGTCCCTTTAATTTTTTTATATTTTCCATTCTTTTTATGAACTTTCTGTATTCTTCTTCTGTAACTTCTTTCCAGTCTTTTTTTTCAGAAAAATCTACTTTGTATTTAATATTTCGAATAATGTTAATAATTGAAGCCAGAAAAAGAACTATAAATCCAGGTATTATTTTATCAAAATAGAATTGTATAAAGACCGCAGTTATAATTAAGAAAAGTGTTATAATTATTCTTAAAACATAATTTAACTGGGGTAGTATAACAAAACCTTTAAATTCTTCTTTTGATTTCTTCATAACCTATTTTCCTGAAGTATAACACACAGGCACCAGTGCATTTTTCAAATAACTCACATTTTTTGCATTTTTCACCTGCGAATTCTCTTTTTCTGTAAAATTGAGCTTTTTCTGAAAACCATATCTTTTCAAAGTCTTCTTTTAACAAATTCCCTACAGGTTCAAAAAAACTTGAGCAGGGAATTATATTCCCCTGAGGGTCTACACTTAGAAGTCCTTTGAGTGCTGCACATCCTTTGCCCCCGAGACCTTCTTTAACAGGATTAAAAATACAGAAGGGTAAAGGAGAATACCATATAAATTTCAATCCTTTCTTATTTGAGTAATTTTTTACTTTTTTAATTACTTCACCTATTTCAGAGTATTTTACCCATATATCTTTGTTTTTATAAGCACTTCCACAGGGTATTAAAAGATTCATTGAAAATTTATCAAGCCCGATTGATTTTATTATATCAATCAGTTCAAAAACATAAGGAATATTCATTTTGTTCAAAGTAGTATTTGTATGAACTCTTATTCCCTTTTCCTTCAACTCTTTAATTCCTCTGATTGTTTTTTCAAAAGCCCCTCTAACTCCTGTAATTTCATTATGCACCTTTTCAGGACCTTCAAGGCTAACCTGCGCTGATTCTAATCCTGCTCTTTTTAGTTTTTCAGCAACCTCAACAGTTATAAGTGTGCCATTTGTTATTAAATTTGTTTTCAAATCGATTTTTTGTGCAAAAGAAATTAATTCAAATATATCTTTTCTTAAAAGGGGTTCTCCTCCTGTAAAACTCACAAAAGGAACCTTTGCCTGGTATCTTATCTTTTTAAGTATCTTCTTTATATCCTTTGTGCTTAACCCTTTGTCTTTGTTTTGAGAGCCTGCGTAACAGAATTTACAATTTAGATTGCATCTGTAATTCACTGCAACCTCTGATATAACAGGGTATCTGAAAAAATCTTCACTATATTCAAGATAGTTTATTGTCTTTCTTTTTTCATTTTCTTTTAAACAACCTGTTAAAATTGCTCTAAGATCACAGAAAAAGTAAAATAACTCCTCTTTCTTTTTATCATCAATAAATTTCTCAATATCTCTTATTTTACCCCCTGAAAACAAAAATTCTAATACCTTAAATCCTGTTTTATTCAAAGAGTAAACCTGATTTGGAATAATTATCATAACATTATCTTCTTTCCTTAAGAATATATAATTTTTAATTGACCTAATAAATTCATCAATCCATAAAAGATTTCTCAATGAGCACCTCCTGATACACAGGCTGAATGGCAGGCAGAATGACAGGCTGAATGACAAGCAGAATGGCACGCGGAATGGCAAGCAGAATGACAGGCGTCATGACAAGCAGTATGAACATAACATGCAGAATGGCATGCATCGGATTTTATAAAGGAGGAGAAGTTTTCAAACCTTTCATTAAATTCACTAAAACTTTCTTTTATTTTTTTGTATTCTTCATCTTCTCTCCATAAATACCAATAGGAGTATAGGGTTGCTCTTTCTTCTTTTTCAAAAGATTCCGCTCCCTTTTTAATTCTTTTAGCATAATACTTCTTTGTTGCCTCCAGGTCACAATCCCATGATTTTCTATAAATTTCATCAGTCATATGAATAAATAAATTCTTAACTTTTTCAGGATTTAAAGAACCGTCAGGTTCAATTGCTGATATGAAAAGTCTTTCATAATATTTAAGATCCTGCAGATTTTTGCCTTCAATAAGTTTGAATTTGGGTGGTGAGAGTGATAGGATATAAATAAAACCTTTTTGCACCAAATTCTTAGCAATAAAAGATAATATTTCGCTTAAAGAAGTTTCTGTAATATACAGAGCTTCAATAAAATCAAGTTCGGCTATCTTTCCTGTTTTTCTATAAGTTATTACATTTATTCGTGGTGGAACCCATTCCTCTTTGAATAAATCCATAATTTCTAATTCTATTTTAGCTTTTTTTATACTTTCTGATTTAATTGAAATATAGGTTATAAAAATTCCTGCAATTATCAGGAAAATTACAAGATAATAGGATAATTTCAAAATTTTTTCTCTTTTTTTCTGCTTTTCAATTTCCTTCAAAGCCTTACTCAAAACAAAATACTTTTCAGGAATATAAAGCTTTACAGGCATACCCTCTTTTATTTCTAAAAGACTCTTATAAATACCCATTGATAAAAATCTTTTGTCCCTGTATTGCTGACCATAATAAAACATCCTGTAATTCTGGTTCATAAATTTTTCAGTTCTTATTCCATATGAAGTAAATTCTTCGAAACTCAAAATATCCTTTTGTGTTTCAATTGGAAAATGAATATAAATTATCTGATGCCCCATTGGATATTCCCATAAAACGGGTTCCCAATCAAGGTAAATTAAATTTCCGAATTCGCTCTTTGTGATACCGAGCACACCATCCTTTAAAAAATCTGCTGTCATTAAAAGCACATATATGATTTCACCTTTTGATATTGCTTTTTCTTTTTCAAGAACAATATCAAATTTACCATTTCCGAGATATTTTATATCAAGGGGAATTTTCCTTCCTTCATAAATTGCGAAAGAGCTATCTTTAACTATTTTATAACTTATGTCAGGGTCCTGGAAATAAAATCCGTGTAAGGTTCCTGATTCCACCTCAAAATTTATTTTATAAACAAGAATTGCTTTTCCATTTTTTAAAAGGGAAACATCAACTTCACACCATTTAAGTTTTACATTTAAAGAGAAAAGTGTTAAAGGAATTAATAGGAAAAATAAAATTTTTCTCATTCAGTTTTCATTGCTTCAAATCTTGCTTTCAAGAGTTCTGCTTGTGCAAATATAAATTCTGCAAAGTTTGCCTTTGCTTCACTCCATGCCGACTCATCAGGAAATGTTGAAACCATACCTTCCCACACGAGTTCATAAACCTTTTTTAAAACATTTTCTGATTTTTCTTTTCCCTCATATTTAAATATAATAACAATCGGAACAGGCTGGAAAACTCCGGGTTGGACAGAAACTTCTGTCTGAGCACCAAGAAATTTAACTCCCATTTCCTTTATCACATCAATATGTGCCTTTAATGCAGAAAGAACAGTTGCAATTGAGTAGTCTGCGGTTGAAAAGAACATCTTTAAAATATTCCCCTCTATTTTACCAAAAGGTATTTCCATTTTAACCTCCTATTTTTAAAATTTAATTATAAAAAAATTTATTATACCATCCTTTTTTCATTTTGTCAAGTCTATGTATAATGCCATAGTATTTTGGACTTTTTGTTTATTTTTTAACCCCTTGTTTGACAAAATTTTGGATAAAAGAAGATAATTTTTCTTAACCAATTTGAAGCGCCCCGGGCAGGACTCGAACCTGCAGCCTACGGGTTAACAGCCCGCCGCTCTACCACTTGAGCTACCGGGGCACTTCATAATTATAACTCTTCCATTATATGAAATTCAAAATCCTTTTTCAAAAGTTCAATTACTTTCCTTGTAACTTTTTTCTCATTTCTTGAAAAAACCACAAATAAGGCATTTGCACAGAAGGTATTTATCAATCTGGGATAACCCTTTGTTACTTTGTAAATCTCTTTTATTGCCTCCCCTTCAAAAATATCTTCGTTTCCCCCAGCAACTTTTATCCTATGTCTTATGTATCTCTCTGTTTCGTCCTCATTATAAGGTCTTAAAGTGTAAGCAATTGAAATTCTCTGCACAAGGGCAGGATGTTTTTTTAATTTGGTCTTTAGTTCAGGTTGTCCGAAAAGAATTATCTGGAATATCTTTCCTTCAGGGGTTTCAAGATTTAAAAGCAAACGTATTTCTTCAAAAAGGGGTTTTTTTAAAAGCTGTGCTTCATCAATTAGAAGAATATATTTGAAGGGTTCTTCTTTTAATGTTTTTTCAAGAATTTCCCTTAATAAATTTTTTGACCTTGGTATGTGTTTATTATCTGTAAAATTAATTGCAAGTTTTGTAAGAAAAGCAGTGGGTGAGAGCAGAGGATCAAAAAGTACAAAAGTTTTTTTTCCTTTTTCCTTTAAATCCTTCTCAAGAAGTTTTGCAAGGGTAGTTTTACCACATCCTACTTCACCGAGAATAAGAGAAAGCCCCCCTTTTAACTCAATTATTTGATATAAAACCCTTGCATAACTTTCTTTTATGTCTTCTGCCCAGAAAAGAAATTTAAGGTCAACTGTGTTTTTAAAGGGATTTTTTTCAAAGCCAAAATATTTTTCAATCACTTTCTAATCTCTCCCTTGCTTTAAGAGCCCAATTTGAATCAGGGGCTATTTCTATAACTTTTCTAAAACATTCCTTAGCTTTTTTATACTCCTTTTTCTTTTCATAGGCAATCCCAAGATGATACTGTGCTTCAATTAGATTGGGTCCTCTTTCAAGTGCCTTCTGAAAGAAACTTATTGCATCATCATACATTTCTCTGTCAAGATAAATTAAACCTAAATAATAAAGGGCATAAAGAGTTGCTGTTTTATTGTTGTCAATTCTTATAACCTTAGCAAGATGTTCAATTGCCTCTCCATATATTCCCTTTTTGTAACATATATACCCTATGTCCTTCATTGCCATTGTATTTTTTGGTTCAAGTTGTAATACCTTTAAATAAAGGGGGAATGCATCATCAAATCTTCCTGCTTGAACATAAGCCCATCCGAGAAGATTTAAAACCTTTGTGTTATCAGGAACTTTTTCCTTAACCCCTTCAAGAATTTGTATAGCGTTTTCATAATTTCCCTTTGCAATTTCATTCCAACCTTTTTCTATGAAAGTGGTAACATCTACCTCTGTTATCTGCAATCGCTGAGCAAATTTATAAGCATCTGTTACCCCTGTCTGGGACTTCAATTTCAAAGTTTCTGTTTTTATATTGTCAAGTAACTCTGAGAGTCTCTCTATAGCATCCTTTACTTCTATGTAAAGTTCCTTTAACTCCTCTTTTACCTCATTAAAGGTTGCTCCCTTTTTTATTTTTCCCTTTATTTCTTCAAACCTCTGGAAGAGTTCTGATATTTGTTTATCTTTCACAATCTAACATAATACAAAAAGCGAGTGCATATTTTCCATCATGTGTGATTGAAATTGAAAATTTTTTATCCTTGAATTTTTCCTTTGTTTTTCCATATAAGACAATAAAAGGAGCTTCTCCTTCTTTTCTAACTATTTCAATATTTTTAAAATAAACACCTTTCCCAAATCCTGTTCCCATTGCTTTCATAACCGCTTCTTTGGCAGCAAACCTTCCTGCAAGGTGTCTAAAAGGATTTTTCCTTTTAAAAGCATATTCTATTTCTTTATCCGTAAACACCTTTTTTAAAAATCTTTCTCCAAATCTTTCATAAGTTTTTTTTATTCTTTCAACTTCAATTAAATCCACTCCTATCTTTATATTATTTATTTTCATTTAATTTTTTAACAATTTCAATCAATTCAAGTGGGTCTTCTATTTCATAATGAGCACCGGAATTTTTTGTTCCAAATGTATCTCCATATTTAGCAAAAACTGTTATCATACCAACTTCCTTTGCTCCATAAATATCTCTTTCTGCCCAATCTCCTACCATTATAGCTTCCTCGGGTTTTACATTTAACCTTTTAAGAACAGCAAGAAAGGGTTCAGGATTAGGCTTTCTTATTCCTGTGTCATCCCATGTGATTACAGCATCAAACATTGTGTGCAGTTCTACTTCAGCAAGACGTGTCCATGCCTGAAGACGTGGAGCATCAGAAATAACCCCTAATTTTAAACCCATTCTGAGAAGTTCTGTTAATACAAATCTTACATGGGGATAGAGACTCATATTGGCAGCTTTTGCTTTTCTGTAAGCCACTATCCCTGCTGCGAGTATTTTATAATCAACATGTCCTATTTCAACTTCAAGAAATCTGTCAAATATCTTCTGGTCTTCAATGTGGGTCTGCTCATACAGTTTAAAAATTTTCTCTATTGCTTTTTCTTTTTTTGTTTTTAAACCTGCATCAATCATTGCCTCAACCGCCATCTCAACTGCCTCCTTTTTCATTCTCATGAAGTCAAGAAGAGTGTTATCTAAGTCAAAAACACAGGCTTTTATCATTTTAAAAGGTTTACGCGCCCGGTGGGACTTGAACCCACAACCTCAGGGTCCGCAACCCTGTGCTCTTTCCAGTTGAGCTACGGGCGCTTCAATGTTTAATTTTAGTATTTATTTAATTATTTTTCAATAGAAATCCGAAAAATCTCATAAAACCTGAAAACCGAATGTTAGATATTTTCAAAATAATCATACCCCCCTTTTATTTTAATAATTTTTCCTCTTTTTGTTTTAATATATAGTCCCCTTCCACCTTCAACCCTTCCTATTATACTGACCCATTCAGGCAATTTTTCCTTTTCGGATTCAGAAATTGTAAATAAAACTTCATACTCTTCACCTGAATTCAGTAAATAATAGAGAAGGTCCTTCTTGAAGGTAATTGTATAATCAGAGAGTTCCTTTGAAAAGGGCAGCTTTTCCTCTTCAATTATTATTTTAACACCAGAAGAATTAGCAAGCCTTTCTGCATCCTTTGCTATTCCATCAGAAATATCAATACCCGAAGTTATTTTTACCTTTTCCTTTAAGAATGCCATCTCAGCAATCTTTGGTTTTGGAAATTTAAATTTCTCCACAAGGCTTTTTTTTATTTTTTTGTTTACCTTTAAATTTTTCTCAAGTATTTCAAAACCTGCAAGAACATTCCCTGTATTTCCTGTTATGCATAAAATATCACCTTCTTTAGCCCCCTTCCTTAAAATCGGATACTCATCAATCTCACCTATACAGGTTATTGTAAAGGAAAGCTCATTTCCCTTTTTTACAAGGTCTCCACCTGTAACAGATATACCATAGAATTTTGAAATTTCATTTATTCCTCTATAAAATTCTTCTGTTTCTTTTTTTGTAAAATTTTCGGGAATAAAAAGGGAAATCAACATTGTTATAGGTTTTGCACCACATGCTGCAAGGTCACTTAAAGCTCCTGCTGTACACCTATAAGCAATCTCTTTTAAATTTAAATATTTTCTTTTAAAATGCACATTTTCCTTATAGGAATCTGTTGTTATTGCAATTATTTTTTTATCTATTTCAAGAATTAAAGAATCCTCCCCTATACCCTCTCTTACATAAGAGTGTGGCATCTGAAACTTTTTTATAAATTCCACAAATTCTTCCTCGGATTTAAAGTATTTCCCCATAACTTCCTTTTAAATTCTGTAAGTGATAAAAAGAGAGCTACCTGTCTATTGCATCAATATCTGTTAAATACCTCCCAACAATTAGGGTATGAATTTCGTAAGTCCCTTCATATGTATGCACACTTTCCATATTGTTTGCATGTCTCAGTGAGTTATATTCTGTTGTTATTCCGTATGCACCAAGTATTGTTCTTGCTTCTCTTGCAACTTCAAGTGCCATTTTTGTGTTGTTTCTCTTTACGAGGGATACATGTATATATCTTGCTTTACCCTTTTCCTTCATTCTTCCAAGATGCAAACATAAAAGTTGGGCCTTCCAAATTTTTTCAAACATATCCACAAGTTTCTGCTGTGTAATCTGAAAGGAAGCAATTGGTTTTTTGAATTGAACCCTGTCAAGGGAATGCTTGTATGCCTCCTCAAAACATGCCCATGCAGAGCCAACACATCCCCATGTTATTCCGTATCTTGCCTCATTTAAGGGCATTAAGGCTGATTTAAGACCTTCTGTGTTGGGTAATCTCTGTGACTCTGGAACCCTAACTTCATCAAGAACTAATTCAGAGGTATCGGATGCCCTTAAAGATATCTTTGTTTTTATTTCTCTTGCATCAAATCCCTTTGTTCCTTTTTCAACTATAAATCCTTGAATTTTTTCGTTTTCATCCTTTGCCCATACAATTGCAAGATGAGCCATGGTCCCGTTTGTTATCCACATTTTACTTCCCTTTATTAACCATTTATCCCCATCTTTTCTACATCTTGTTTCCATTGAAGCAGGGTCACTTCCAGCATTTGGTTCTGTAAGTCCAAAACATCCTATGAGTTTCCCTTTTGCCATTTCAGGAAGGTATTTCTTTTTTTGCTCTTCTGAACCAAAAGCAAATATTGAATACATGGCAAGGGATGACTGGACAGAACAAAAACTTCTTATTCCCGAATCCCCATATTCAAGTTCCTGCATCATTAATCCATAGGCAACATAGCCAAGTCCTGCCCCTCCATATTCCTCAGGAATTGTAGGACCAAAAAGACCAAGCTCTGCCATCTGAGGAATTAAATGTTCTGGAAATTCCCCTTTTAACCACCATTCACCAATGTGTGGAAGAATTTCTTTTTTTACAAATTCCCTCACTGTATTTCTTATTAATTTTTCATCTTCTGTCAGATACTCATCAAGGTCAAAAAAGTTCCTTAATTCATGAAGTTTTGTTTCAGACATTTTTACTTTTATTTATCCCTTAGGATTTGAACCTATTCGGTTTCAAACTTTAATTTTTTATTCTTCTCAGAGTATCTAAAGTGTTTTTTTTTCAAGTTCAATAACTGCCTTTCTTGATAATCTTATTCTACCAAGCTCATCAATTCCTATCACCTTTACTATTACTTCATCCCCTGGCTTAACCTCCTGGAAAAGGTTTTTTACCCTATAGGTAGCCCATTCTGAAATGTGAACCAATCCTATTTTACCAGGTAAAATTTCCACAAATACCCCAAAATTCTCAACTCTTTTCACTTTACCCTTGCAATAACTACCAACCTCTACTTCCTGAACAATTTCTTCAATCATTCTCTGTGCTTCTTCCACATTTTCCATTTTTTCTCCATAAATAAAAACTTCTCCTTTTGTATCATTAATGTCTATCTTTACTCCTGTTTTTTCAAGTATCCTTTTAATTACCCTTCCCCCAGGACCTATTACTTCACCTATTTTGTCTTTTGGTATTAAAAAGGCTTTCACTTTGGGTGCATACTGAGAGATTGATGGTTTTGGTTTTTCTAATGTTTTTGACATTGTCTCAAGTATAAATTCCCTTGCCCTTTTTGCTTCTTCTAAGGCATTTTTAAATATATCAAAGGGGAGATAAGGTTTTTTAATATCAAGTTGAATTGCTGTTACACCATCCTTTGTTCCTGCTACTTTGAAATCCATATTACCAAAATGATCTTCTGAACCTATTATATCTGTTAAAATAACATCTTCTCCTTCATAATCCATCCAGCCTATTGAAATGCCCGCACACGCTGATTTTACAGGAACACCTGCATCCATAAGTGATAGAGAACCACCACATACAGAAGCCATTGAAGTTGAACCATTTGATTCAAGGATAAGGGATACTATCCTTATGGTGTAGGGAAATTTTTCTTCAGAAGGTATTAAAGGCTCAAGTGCTTTTTCTGCAAGATTACCATGCCCTATTTCTCTTCTTGAAGGTCCCCTTAAAGGCGCAACTTCTCCTGTTGAAAATGGAGGAAACATATAATGAAGCATAAATCTTTTTACTTCTTCTCCCTCCAACTCTCCTAACCTCTGAGCATCTTCTTTTGTTCCAAGTGTTGTAACACAAAGTGTCTGAGTTTCTCCTCTTGTAAAAATTGCTGAACCATGTGTCCTTGGTAAAATAGATACCTCACACCATATTGGTCTTATATCCTTCAAACTCCTTCCATCCATTCTTATTTTTTCTTTTACTGTTCTTTCTTTCACTATTTCTTTTTCAATTTTATTTAAGGCAAATTTTATTTCTATTTCATTGTCAGGAAATTCTTCAATTAATTCCTTTACTATTTTTTCTTCAAGTTCTTTAAGAGCTTTTGTCCTTAACACTTTTTCTTGAATAAAAAGTTTTTTCCTTAAATCCCCTCTGTATAAATTAATTTTCTCTATTATCTTCTCATCAATTTTTATCCTTTCATACTCATATTTTTCCTTTCCTATTTCTTCTCTTATCCGATTTTGAAGTTCAATTATATTCTCAATATAAGGCATAGCAAAAAGAATTGCCTTTACTATCTCCTCTTCCTTTGTTTCTTTACCTTGAAATTCAATCATACATATCCCTTCTTTTCTACCTGCAAGTAGGAGGTTGAATTCACTTTTCTCAAGTTCTGATTTTCTTGGGTTTATTTTAAGTTCACCATTTATTTTACCTACTCTTACTGCTCCTATAGGTCCTTCAAAAGGTATATCAGAAATTGTAAGGGCACAGGATGCTCCTATTATTCCCAGAAGGTCTCCTTCCTGTTCCATATCATAAGAAAGAAGAAATGAAACTATTTCAACCTCATCTCTTAAATCTTCAGGGAAATGAGGCCTTATGCTTCTATCAATTGCTCTTCCGTAAATTATTTCCTTTTCCCTTGGCCTGCCCTCTCTTTTAATAAATCCACCCGGTATTTTACCTGCTGCAAAAGCATTTTCTCTATATTCCACAAGAAGAGGTAAAAAATCATTTTTTCCCTTTGCGGGAGAAGATACAGCAGTTGTTAATACTACAGTATCACCCAGCTTTACAAGTACTGCACCCTGTGCCTGATTTGCTACTTTCCCTGTTTCTATTTCTAAAACAGAATCACCTATTTTTAAACTGTATTCCTTCAATTTAACCTCTGATTTCAAGTTCTTCTATTATTTTTCTGTAAAGAGTGTAATCCTTTCTTTTTAGATAGTTTAAAAGCCTTTTCCTTTTTCCTACAAGCTTTATAAGCCCGTATCTTGAATGAACATCCTTTTTATGTCTCTTTAAATGCTCTGTCATATACTTTATCCTCTCTGTTAAAAGGGCTATCTGCACAGGAGCACTTCCTGTATCTCTTTCATTTATTTTAAATTTCCCAATTATTTTTCTTTTTTCTTCCTTTGTTAACATGTTTTTACAATCTTTTATAAGGAGTTGAACCTTTTTCTAAAAAATAAGTATATCCTATATTTATATCTTTTTCAATCTGTTTTATAAGTTCTTTTTCATTTTTAAATTTTATATCCTCTCTTATGAACTTATGGACGAATACTTTTATTTTTTCCTCTTTTATATCGTTTTTGAAATTGAATAGATAAAGTTCAAAAATTTTATTCCTTTCATTAAATGTAGGTCTTGAACCATAATACATAAGCCCCTTGTATTTTTTATTTTTTATTTGAGCTTCAATAATATAGACCCCTGGTTTTGGTTTTAATTTTTCTTCCGGGACTTTTAAATTTATTGTTGGGTATCCGAGTTTTTTACCTCTTCCCTTCCCTTTAACCCTTCTACCTGTTAAAAAATATTTATAACCTAAAAGTTTATTGGCTTCTTCAATTTCTCCTTCCTCAATTAGTTCCCTTATCCTTGTGCTGGAAATTTTCCTATTTTTATAAGTTATATAGGGAAAAACAGTAACAATTTTCCCCTTTTCTCTGGCAATCTCGATAATTGTAAAGATGTTTCCCTTTTTATCTTTACCAAATGTATGGTCAGGTCCAAGTATAACTCTTAATAGAGGAAGGTCAAGTAATTTGAAAGCAAAAATTTCAGGGGGTGTTTCAGCAAGTTTTTCATTAAAGTTCATAATCCAGAGTTCATTAACACCATAGTTTTTTAACATTTCCTTTTTTTCTTCCATTGTTGTTATAAGAAAGTTTTTCCGCCATTTGTGGAAAAGGAGATAGGGATGGGGTTCAAAACTTAGCAGGATAAGTTTTGTCTTAAAAATTTCTCCCAATTTTTTGCCTTCTTCAATTAAAGCCTTATGACCCAGATGTATTCCGTCAAAATTTCCTGGTATCAAAATTGGAGGTTTTTTAATTTCTGGAAAATCAGGAAATTCTATCCTTTTTATCTTCACCTTCCCCAATTTTTGATAGGACTTTTCTTGGATGCAAAGTATCAACATCAATCTGACCTATTCCTATAAAATTTCTTTCCTCACTATAAACTCTAACAAAGGAAAATCTTTTAAGATTTGCTGAAAACCTCAGAAAGCTTGTAAAGGGAATGGGAACACCCTTTTCAAATTGTTTAACTGCCTCACCTTTAAGTGAAACTTCTCCAAAATGCAATACTCCGTAATCGAGGGGTTTTAAGTTTTTCAGCAGGTCATCATTTGGATCAATTGCTTCTTTTATATAAAAATGTCCAACCCTTTCTCTTAATAGATTTTCGATTATACCAACAGTGCCAATTCTTTCTGAAATATCCTTTGCAATTGCTCTTACATATGTTCCCTTTGAACATGTTACCCTTATTGTGAATCCATTTTCTCGAAGGTCAAGAAGATTTATTTGTTTAATGAATACTTTTTTTGTTTTAGGAGTTACAAGTATTCCCTGCCTTGCAAGTTCGTATAGTCTTTTTCCACTTTTTCTTACAGCAGAGTAAGGCGGTGGACTCTGTTCAATTTCTCCTTCAAATTCTTTTAAAATCTTTTCGAGTTTTTCTCTCTCTATTTTGGGGATCGGTTTTCTCTGAATTATCTCTCCTGTAATATCCCATGTATCTGTAAAGATACCCAATTTTACATCTGCTATATATACCTTCTCAAGATCCATAACATAGGGAAGGAGTTTTGTTGCTTTTCCTATTCCTATTACTACCACTCCTGTTGCATGAGGATCCAGATTACCAGCATGTCCTACTTTCTGGACGTTTAATGTTTTTTTTACATGCCTTACACAATCATAGGTTGTCCAGCCCTTTGGTTTTTTTAGATTAAGGAAACCATTTATTTTATCTGACATAAAGGTTTTACCTCCGTGTAAAATATATTTCTGGCACATATTTCAACTCTATTCTTTCAGCAATTTTTTTTCTTATAAATCCTTTTGCCTTCTCAAGTATTTCTGCAATTTTTTCTTCCTCTTTAATTAAAGTATAAAAAATCTCTGCTTTTTTTAAGTCTTTTGTAATTTCTACATCAAGCACTATTATATCCTGTAATCTTGGGTCACTAACTTCCTCCCTTATAACTTCACTTATTGCTCTCATTATCTCTTTTGAAACTCTTTCAGGTCTATATGCTTTCAATTTTTTCTTCTCCGTAAAGTGTTTCAATTTTGATTATTTCTATTTCCTTTTCCTCTAACAGAAAGTTTTTGATCTTAGAGATCTGGTTCATTAAATTGTACATGTCCTTTGCGGCAATTGCAATGTCAAGGGTACTTTTATTCCATATCTCGTTGTCACCTATCTCAGAAATTGAGACACTGAAGTTGTTGATGACTCTCTTTTTTAAACTGGAAAGTATTTTTCTTTTTTCCTTTAGGGAAAAACTCGAAGGCAAAAGAATCTCTATTCTTAAACCTCCTATACTCACTTTAAAGTTTTTTCTTTTTTAACAATCTTGAAAACTTCAATTATATCTCCTTCCTTTATATCCTTGAAATTTTCCACATAGATTCCGCATTCCTTACCTGATTCCATCTCTTCCACATCCTCCTTGTAGTGTTTTAAAGAACCTATTTTCCCTTCAAATACAACTTCTCCATCCCTTTTGACTCTTACGAGTCCTCCCTTTACAACTTTACCGTTTGTAACTAAACATCCTGCAATTTTTCCAAGTTTTGATATCTTAAATACCTTTTTAACTTCTGCTTCACCCAAAATTTCTTCAATTTCTTCTGGCTCAAGCATTCCGGAAAGTAAATTCTGTATTTCCTCTATTGCATGATATATAACCTTGTGTTCAAGTATCAAAACCTTCTCATTTTTAGCAATTGTTCTTGCCTTTGAATCAATTCCTGTATTAAAGGCAAGTATAACACCCTGGGAAGCTGATGCAAGAAGCACATCATTTTCTGTAACAAGTCCTACTGCTTTATGAATCACATTTGCTCTTATTTCCTTGTAGGTCATTTTTGAAAGTGTATCTGATAAAGCATCTACAGAGCCTTGGGTATCTGCTTTTATTATTATAGAAAGTTCCTTTAATTCCCCCGCCCTTATCTTTTCTTGGATATTTGTAAGAGCAGTTTGTAATTCTTTTCTTTTAATCTGTTCCTTTTTTATTTCATTTCTTTTTTCTGCTTCTTCTTTTGCCTCTCTTTCAGATGGCATAACAATTAAAACGTCTCCTGGATTTGGTAATTCTTCAAGTCCTTGAACAACACACGGTACTGAAGGATAGGCTTCCTCAATTACTTCACCCCATTCATTATAAAGATTTCTTACCTTTCCCCAGGTTGTCCCTACAAGAACTATATCTTTTTTTCGCAAGATTCCCTTTTGTACAATGATAGTACATAAAGGTCCCTTTCCTTTGTCAAGTTTTGTTTCAATCACAACTCCTTTTGCTCTTCCTTTTAATGTTGTTCTCAGGTCCATCTCTTCTGCCACAAGAAGTATTGCTTCCAGTAAATGGTCAATACCCATACCTGTTTTTGCAGAAATGGGGATGCATATAACATCTCCTCCCCATTCTTCAGGAACAAGACCTTCTTCAGCAAGTTCACCCATTACTTTATCAGGGTTTGCATTTGGTAGGTCCATTTTATTGATTGCCACGATTATTGGAACTCCTGCCGCTTTTGCATGAGAAATTGCCTCCCTTGTCTGTTCTTTTACTCCTTCATTTGCTGCAACTACAAGTAATGCAATATCAGTAACCTGAACACCCCTTGCTCTTAAAGCAGTAAATGCTTCATGCCCCGGGGTATCAATAAATGTTATTTTTTGTCCCTGATACTCAACTTGATAGGCACCTATGTGCTGTGTTATCTTTCCTGCTTCTTTTTCTGCTATTTTTGTTTTTCTGATATAATCAAGTAAAGTTGTCTTACCATGGTCAACATGACCGAGAACTGTTATAATAGGCGGTCTTTTTTCTTCTAACTCTTTTTCTTCTTCCTCTATCATCTCCTCTGCTTTGACTTCAACTTTATATCCAAATTCTTCACCAATAATTATCATGGTGTCAATCTCAAGCACCTGGTTTATTGTTGCAAATAAACCATGTGATATACATTTTTCAATAACCTTCGCAGGGTCAACCCCCATCATTTTAGAAAACTCCGCTACAGTTAAAGCACCAGGGATATAAAGAACATTTTCTTCTTTTTCTTCTTCAATTAAAACTTTTTCCTCTTTATCTTTTTTTAATTTTTTCTTTATCTTTGGTCCTGACCTTAATCTTAAAAGAGTCTCTTTTAATTTTTGCTCTATCTCCTGAGGTGTTAAAAGAGGTGTTTCTTTCTTTTCATTTTCATCTTTTTCTCCCCATATCTCTTTTTTCTTCTTTAACATCTCCATTTCTTCTTTCTTTTTCTGTTCAATATATTCTTTTATCCTCTTTTCCTTTTCTTCATTAATAGAACTTAAATAGGACTTTACCTCAATACCAATTTCTCTCATTAAGTCCATTAAAGCCTTTGAGGACATTGAAAGTTCTTTTGCTAAATCCTTAACTCTTTTTGTTTTCTTTTTAACCTTCCCCTTTGGTTTTTTCTCTTTTTTTTCTTTCATTTTTCAAACTTGTCCTTGTTATCACTTAAAATTTTTTTAATTTCATTTTCGTTAAGCTTCATTGCCTTTAACCTTGCTCTGAACTCAGAAAGAGAAAAAATCCCATCAGTTTCCCTTTTGAGTTCAATTTTTATATCTTCCGGTATATTCAGTTCTTCAAGCAATATTTTCTTTCTCCCTTCCCATTCACTCTGTGATATAACCCATATTTCCTGTCCTACAAGTCTGGAAGCAAGCTGGACATTCTGCGAACCTGTTCCCTTTGCTATTTTTATTTCTTCATCAGGGACAACTGCTATTATTTTCCCATCTTCCTCTATTACCTGAATAGGTCTTGCAGGTGATAGAGTATTTTTGGCAAATTCCAGTTTATCTTCTACCCATGGGATTACATCAATCTTTTCACCTGCAAGTTCTCTCGTGATTATCTGAATTCTTGAACCTCTTATTCCTATACATGCACCTTGAGGATCAACCCTTGGGTCATGGGAGTATACCGCAACTTTTGCTCTTTCCCCAGGTATCCTTACAATTCCCTTTATCTCTACAATACCATCAAGTATTTCAGGAACTTCAAGTTCCAGTAATTTTCTCAAAAAATCAGGATGAGTTCTTGAAAGCTTAACAAGCGGTCTTCTTCCTGATGTTTCTACACTTAAAACAAGCCCCCTTACCTCCGCACCTATTCTGTATTTCTCCTTTTTAATCTGTTCCTCAGGTGGCATAAACCCATCTGCTCTTCCAAGTCCGAGATAAACTCCTGACTTATCAACCTTCTGCACTACTCCTCTCACTATCTCACCTATTTTTGTCTCAAAATCCTTGTATATCCTCTCTTTTTCGGCTTCCTTAATCTTCCTGGTAAAAATTTCCCTCATTCTGTATACTGCACCTCTACCAAGACTTTCAATATCCATTTCAACTTTTACACTTTCTCCAGGAACAACAAGCGGTTTTATTTTTTTTGCATCCTGATAACTAATTTCATACTTAGGATTTTTTACTTCATTTACAACCTTCTTCAGAATCCATATCTTTATATGACCTTCCCTTTCATTTATTTCAACTTCCACAGGAAAGGAAGGATCCCTATAATACTTTTTTATTGAAATTTCAAAAGAATCCTTCAATGCCTTTATGACAAACTCTTTGTCAATTCTCCTTAATCTTGTTATCTGAGCAATATATTCAAGAATTTCATGAGTTTTCATTAAAAATCCTCCATTTCCCATAATTTAATTTTATTTACCTCCTTAACCGGTATCTTTTTAATTTTTTTCCCATTTACAATATAAAATAAATTTTCCTTAAAATCAAGTAGATTTCCCTTTATTTCACCCTTTTTTGTTATTATCTTTACCTTTTTACCCTTTGCCCATTTGAATTCTCTTTCAGTTTTAAGTATCCTATCAAGTCCTGGGGAAGTAACAACAATTTGGGGCTCAATAGGAAAACCCTCCACTTTCAAAATAAAAAGTAATCTTTCGGCCCATCTTTTTGTATCCTCTGCTGTAATTCCCCCCTTTTTATCTATTGTGAGCACTATATTTAATTTCCTGCCAACCCCCTTTACCTCAAGGTCAAGTAGATAGATATTTTCAGATTTAAGTTCTTTTTCAAGAATATTAAAAAGTGCCTTCCTTATTTCCTCTGGTTCAAACAATTTCTATCTCCTTTTTCTTTTTTTCCACTATTTCCTTTGTTTTATTTACAAGGTCTTTTAAATTGATTTCAATCTTTTCCTTTTTGTCTCTTAAATATATATCAGCTACCCCTTTTTCTATATTTTTCCCAAGTGTTATTCGGACAGGAATACCTATAAGGTCAGCATCCTTGAATTTGACTCCAGGAGTCTCGTCCCTATTATCGAAGAGGAATTCTATATTTTGTTCCTTTAACCCTTTTTCAATATTCTCTGATAAATTTTTATCAATATTAAAATCCACAATATGCACTTCAAAGGGGGATATTGTTATGGGTAAATTAAGCCCATTTTCATCTTTAAAAAGATCTGCTGCTGAAAGAAGAATTCTTCCTATTCCTATTCCATAACTTCCCATGATTATCGGTCTTTTTGTTCCATCTTTATCTGTAAAATAGGCTCCCATGCTTTCTGAATACCTGGTTCCCAACTTGAAAATATGGCCTATCTCAATTGCATTTTTGAAAATCAATTCTTTTTTACAGTTATAACATAAATCCCCTTCTTTTGCCTCTCTTATATCTCCAATTTTAAAAATTTCAAAATCTTTTGAAGGAGTTACACCTTTTATGTGGTAGTCTTCTTCTCCTGCACCTGTAACACCACCCTCAATTTTGTAAGCATATTCATCTATTACGATCGGAACTTTCTGGTTTAAGGGGCCAACAAAGCCTGCTGTTACCCCAAGGATTTCCTCCACCTCTTCAGGTTCAGCAATCCTTACCTCTTTACCAAGAAGTGAAGAAAGTTTACCAGGATGCAATTCATAATCCCCCCTTACAATTGCTATATAGGGATTTTCTTCTGTCATTACAAGGATGCTTTTTAAAATTCCTTGAGGTGGAACAGAAAGAAATTCTGAAACCTCTGCAACACTTTTTATATTGGGTGTAAAAACTTTTTCCTTTTTCTCCTTTCCTTTAAAACTTTCCTTTGAAGGAACTGATTTTGCTACCTCCTTATTTGCTTTATAACCACAGCTTGGGCACATTACAAGTCTGTCCTCACCAAAATCACTTTCTACCATAAACTCCCCAGATTCCTTACCTCCCATTAATCCTGAAGAAGCATAAACAAAGTGGAATTTTAAACCACATCTTTTAAAGATTCTTTCATAGGCTTTTTTATGTTTTTCATAGGAAACATCCAGTCCCTCCCAGCTTGAATCAAGAGAATAGGAATCCTTCATAGAGAATTCCCTGCATCTTAAAAGCCCTCCTCTTGGTCTTGGTTCGTCTCTGAATTTTGTTTGGATTTGATACCATATCTTAGGGAGGTCTCTAAAAGACCTTATTTCATTCCTTGCAAGAAAGGTAACAATTTCTTCATGGGTTGGAGAAAGCGCAAATTCAGAACCTTTTCTATCTTTTAACCGAAACATATCATCACCAAAGGACTTCCATCTTCCTGATTCTTCCCATATTGATTTTGGGGAAAGTGCAGGGTAGAGCATTTCCTCGCCACCTATAGCGTTCATTTCTTCTCTTACAATATTTTCTATTTTCCTTATACTTCTTAAACCAAGAGGTAGAAAAAGAAAAACACCGGCTGAGAGTTTTCTAACATAACCTGCTCTTAAAAGTAGTGCATAAGCAGGATTGTCTGCCTCCCTCGGAGTTTCACGCAGTGTAGGGATAAATAAGTTACTGAATTTCATAATTAAATTATAAGAAAAGTTTTATATAAAAATCGGCAATTTTATCCCATGTGAAGTTCTGTGCTGTTAATTTAGCATTATGTATTATTTTTTTTCTTAACCTTTCATTTTTATAAACTTCCAAACTCTTTTCTTTAATTTCTAAGGGATTTTTTTGGTTTATAATAATTCCGTTTTCATAATTTCTTATAACATCCTTAACCCCACCTACATCAGTAGCTATCACAGGCACACCCGCCCCCATTGCTTCTATAATTACAGTGGGCATTCCTTCAGTATCACCTGTTTCGGTTACAATTGAGGGAACAACAAGAAGGTCAGCTATCTTAAAAACTTCATGTATCTTTTCCCTGGGAACCCAACCGAGAAATTCTATACAATCTGTAAGATTTAATTCCTCTACTTTATCTTTAATCTTTTTTTCAAGAGGCCCACTCCCACCTATTAAAAGCTTTATATTTCTATTTTCCTTTTTTATCTCTTTCATAGCCTCTATTAAATATTCAATACCTTTTTTTTCAACAAATCTACCTAAGAAAAGTAAATAAAATTTATCATCTTTTTTGTCTTTTTTATCAATAAATTTAATATCTGTCCCCATTGGTTTTATAATTATTTTATCCTTTGGTGTAGAATTTTTTTCCTTTAGAATTTTAATTATTTTTTCCTTTAATACGCTGCTTACACATACTAAAAATTCACAATTTTTATATATAAATTGTATTAAAGTTCTTCTAAAGGGTAATTTTTCTAAGGTATAGATATCAATTGCATGAGCAGTTGTTATGTGTTTTATCTTAAAAATCTTTTTAAAAAAAGCTCCTATAAACCCACTGGGGATTATCCAATGGGAATGGATAACATCTATTTTGTATTTTTTTATAATTTTATATACAAAATAAAAATAGGAAACAAAAAAGAAGGGCACTTGAACCTTAGCTAAAAGGCTTTTTTTTATGTTTCTCATTATGCCACCTTCATAACACAGCCTTTGTAAACCTGTGGGTAAAAAATAAGGAAATCTGAAAACTTCAATACCCTCCATAATCTCAAATAACTTTGCACCTTTATGATGAGGAGCTAAAACAATTATTTTATGACCTTTATTTTTTATTTCTTTTGATAACTCCAATACAAATGAAGGAGTATAATCATTTTTATACCTTGGAAAAGTGGTTGTTAAAACTAAAATCCTTAGAGAATGTTTTTTCATATTTTAGTATATTGGAGGTTGAGACAAAATATCAAGATTTTATAAGGGGATTAAATTTCCTCGTATTCCTCCTTTTCTTTTTCAATAAAACTAAAATTCCTCAGTTCGTTTTTTCCACTAAGAGCTTTTCTCCTTAAAAAGGCGGGTTCTTCTTCGTCTCCATTTTCTTCAAGTTTTCTTAAGTTGAAGTCCTTAAAGGGATAAAAGGCAGGTTCCTTTCTTTCTTGAGTATCAGGAATCCCCGATGCTATTACTGTCACCTCTATTTTACCATCTATTTCTTCACAAGAGTCTATTCCTGTTATGATTTCAGAACTTTCAGAATCAGTTTCGTTTATGATATAATTCATTATTTCCTGAATTTCTCTCATTGTCATATCATTTCCACCTGTTATGCTGAGGAGAACCCCTTTTGCATTTTTTATTCCCTCAGTATCAATTAAAGGTGAATAGATTGCTTCTCTTGCAGCATCCTTTGCCCTGTTTTCCCCTTGTCCAATACCGATCCCCATAACTGATTTTCCGCCATATTTTAAAACACTTCTCACATCAGCAAAGTCAACATTGACATATTGAGGTTTTTGTATGACATTTACAATTCCCCTTACTGCCTGGAAGAGAACTTCGTCCACCCTCCTAAAAGCCTCCCTAAAAGGAAGTGTCTCGTTACCGTTTTTAAGTAATCTGTCATTTGGTATTACTATATATGAGTGAACATGGTTTTTTAATTCATTTAAAGATTGAATTGCCTTTCTCTGTCTCTGTGGCCCTTCCATAAGAAAGGGGAGAGTGATAACAGCACAGGTAAGAATCCCAATTTCCTCCTTGCATAATCTCGCGATAATAGGTATTCCACCACTCCCAGTTCCACCTCCCAGTCCTGCTGAAAGAAATATCATATCAGCATCTTTAAGTAGATTCTTGATTTCCTCAAGTGACTCTTCTGTTGCCCTTTTTCCTATTTCAGGGTCTCCCCCTGCTCCCTGTCCTTTTGTGAGATTCTTTCCCAGTTGAATTTTTACGCTTACAGGGGATTTTTCCAATGCCTGAACATCAGTATTTGCTACTATCAATTCCACATCCTCTATTCCTCTTTCTGCCATATATTTAACCGCATTTGAGCCACCTCCTCCAATACCGAGAACCTTAATCCGCGCTTTTTTTATGGGGTTTTCATTTAATTTTATCATACTTGACTCCTTAAGCTTGTTTTAAGGGGGTAGAACCCTAAAAACTTTCAATAAAATTCTTTATTTTCCTGAACATATTTATAAAAAATGAATCTCCTTTTGTTTTACTTTTAAATGTGCCATAACCTTCACTTCGTAAAATATGTCCCACTCTTAGAGTCCCAAGAGCTGATGCGTAGGAGGGATCAAGAATTATATCAGTGGAAAGACCTTTGAAATTTTTGGGCTTTCCAACTATACATGGAACATTGAAGATCTCTTCTGCAATTTCTGTTATTCCTTTGAGTTTTGCTACTCCTCCTACGAGAACAAGACCTGCTGGCAATTTTTCTATTTCCATAATCTTATCCACATGCCATTTTACCTTTTCGAACATCTCTTCAACTCTTGCAAAAATGATTTCCTTTATAACCGAAATTTTTATCTTTTTAGAAGGTCTTTCACCTATCCCTTCCAGTTCGATTTCCTTATTTTCGTTTTTGTATAGAAGCTCACTGTATGATTCAAGTAACTCTTTGGCCTTTTTACTTGTTATTCTTAATCCTCTTATTAAATCATTTAATATTAATTTTCCTCCTAAGGGAAGGGAGTCAGCGTATATGAGCGAGCCTTTATTCCATATTGCTATATCTATTGTTCCCATACCTATATCAAACAAAGCAACTCCCTGATTTATCTCTTCCTCTTCGAGGACTGCATAAGATGAGGCAATCGGAGAGAATATAAAGTTTTCTATTTCAAAATTTGTTTTTGCTACTACCTTGTGTAATGTTTTTAAAATATTTTTCTTTGCTTTTAATATGAATGCTTCAACTTCGAGTTTTGTTCCTATCATTCCTACAGGCTCCTTTATACCTTTCTGGTCATCCACTGTATATTCGTTAGGATGAACATAGATTATTGATTTTTCGGGAGTGTTTGCTCTCTGCACTGCTGTTTCAATTACCCTTATTCTGTCATTTTCCTGTATCTCGCCGTCAGCGTCTTTAACAGGGACAAAACCCTTTACAATTTCACTTTCAATGTAATTACCACTTATCGTCAAAAATAGGGATGTTTTTTTCTTAGGGACATCCCCTTTCAATCTAAAAGCGTCTTCCACTGATGCTTTTAATGAATTTGAAACCTTTTCTATATTCTGGATAACACCTGAGTCAATTCCCTTTGATTCAATCTTAGGTGAATAACCCTCAATTTTAATATCGCCGTTTTCCGGGACCCCAAATACCGAAACCACCTTTGAACTTCCCAGATCAACACTTATAAGTCTTTTTCCCTCCATTTAATCACCTCCTTCTTCTAAAAAGGATAAAAGCTCAAGATTTATACTATCTTTCTTGTCTATCACCTTGCTCAGGAATTCTATCTTTTTTTCAAATCTTCCAAGCCCAAAATATATATCTTTCCCTTCTTTTGTATGTATATGAAGGCTTTGAGGCTCTATAAATTTTATTTTTAAGTAAAGTGAGACATCTTTTCTTTTTATCTTTTTAAGAAGTTCAGCAGAAGGATAAAGAAAAGAATTTCTTTTAGTGCTATCAGGTTCTGGATTCTTTATTAATATAAAAGGTAAATATTTTTTATTCAGAGTATCAAGAATTTTCTTATCATTTATTTTTAAAAGATAACCTTCAGAGGTTAAAAATGTATTATGTAAAGCTTTTGCTATAAATTCACCATATAAATTTTCTCCCTTTTCTTCAATTTTTTTTAAACCAAAGAGAAATACAAGAAGTAATATGAATTTTCGTTTACCCCTCATTTAAGATTTCCTCCGCATATATAAGTTCTCTTTTCAGGCATATACCAAATTTTTCATAAACTTTATCTTTAACGAATTGAATCAGATTTTTAATATCAGAAGACCTTGCACCTCCAGTGTTTACTATAAAATTAGCATGTTTTTCAGAAATCATAGCGCCCCCTATTTTTTTACCTTTGAGCCCTGCTTTATCTATTAGCTTTCCTGCAGGTTCTCCTCCTTCCGGATTTTTAAAAACACAACCAGCAGAAGGCATATCAAGTGGCTGAGTTTTCTTTTTCTTTTCAAGAATATTTAAGACCTCCTCCTTTATTTTTTCTTTTCTTTTTAGTTTTAAATAGGCACTTATTATTATCCCATCAGTGTAGCCTTTTCTATAGGAAAAGTTAATTTCATCTTTCCTAATCCTTTTGAAGAATCCGCTTTCATAAACAAAAATTTCTTCCACAAACTCCTTTATTTCCTTTCCCATACTACCAAGATTCATTCTTATGGCACCCCCGAGGGTAGCAGGAATTCCTGCACTAAATTCAAGACCACCGAGCCCTTTTTCTGAGAGTTTCTTTATAAGCTCTGATAATTTCGCTCCTGCATCTGCGATTACTCCATCTTCTGTTATGATATACTCTTTAAATTTGGAGAAGGAAATAACAAGAGCTTCAAGAGTATTATCAGGTAAAAGAATATTTGAACCACCTCCCAGGAACATAAAGGGGAGTCCTTCTTTTTGCGCAAAGTAAAGAGCAAATATTATTTCGTCAATATTCCTGGGCTCTGCATAGAATCTTGCAGTGCAGTCTATCCTCAATGTGTTTTTGCGCTGTAAATTAACCTTCTCTTTAATAAGATCTTTCTTAATTAATGCTATCATATATTTCCTCCACAATTTTATATACATTTCCAGCTCCAATTGAACATAGAAGGTCCCCTTTTTTGAGTATCTTTAAAACTTTTTCCTTTAGTTTTCCTTCACCGTCATACACCTCTTTTTTATATTTTTTTAGTTCATTTAAAATTAACTTGTGAGTTACCCCTTTTATTTCTTTTTCACCTGCTGGATAAATAGGCAAAACAAAAATAATGTCAGCTTCACTTAAACTTTTTGCAAATTCTTTCCATAATAATTGTGTTCTTGTGTATCTATGGGGTTGGAATATAGCTATTATTCTTCCCTTTTCCCAGAAGTTAGAAACTGTTTTCAAAAATTCTCTTATTTCTGTTGGATGGTGTGCATAGTCATCTATAAATCCTATTCCCTTCTTTTCTCCTTTAAATTCAAATCTTCTTTTTACTCCTTTGAAGTTTTTAAGGGATTTATAGATTATATAGGAAGGTATTTTTAAAAGCTCTGATACACCTATTACAGCAAGAGCATTTAATATATTGTGTTTACCAGGTATATTAAGTTCAAATCTTCCTAAATTTTTATCTTTAAGCATAACATCAAATTCACTCCCCTTTTCTTTTAATTTTACATCTTTTGCTGTTATATCATTATATTCATTAAATCCGTAACTTATCTTTTTTCTGGGAATATCTTCTGCAATTTCTCTTAAATTTTTATCATCTCCACAATAAATAACACCACCGTAAAAGGGAACTTTAAGCATAAACTCCTTAAAGGATGATTTTAAGGATTTCATATTTTTATAGGTATCAAGGTGCTCCTTATCTATGTTTGTTATAACCCCTATGCTTGGAAATAAATGTAAAAAGGATTTGTCAGATTCATCTGCTTCTACAACAAGGAATTGCCCCCATCCGAATATTCCACCTGTGTCCATTCCTCTTATTATTCCACCCACAATTGTTGTTGGTTCAAGCCCTGCATCCTTTAAAACATGCGAAACCATACTTGTTGTTGTTGATTTCCCATGTGAACCTGTTACACATATTGAAAATTTAATTTTTGTGAGTTCTGCAAGCATTTCCGCTCTTCTTATTACAGGAATTCCTCTTTCTCTTGCTACCTTTAATTCAATATTGTTTTGAGGAATAGCACTTGAATATACAACAAGATCAGAATCATTTATATTTTCTTTTCTATGTCCATAAAATATCTTTATTCCTATATTTTCCAATCTCTTTGTTGTTTCACTTTTTTTGAGGTCACTTCCTGTTACTTCAAATCCCATTAATTTTAAGATTTCTGCAAGTCCTGACATCCCTGAACCACCTATACCGACAAAATGAATCTTTTTAATTCCTGTTAATACGAAAAGCATTCTAAAATCTCCTTTTTTAATATCTTTTTCCAATCGGGCAAAGGAGTGTTTTTTTCCTTTTCTTTATAGAGTTTATCTATCTCTTTGAGAAGTTTCTCAGGGGTTAGCCCTTTTTCAAGGATTATTCTAAATGTGCCCATTTTCTTTGCAAAAAGAGCATTGAAATATTGATGATTAGAGGTAGCATAGGGAAAGGGAATAAGTATTGCCTTTTTCTTTATTTTCAGAAGTTCAAATACAGCACCTGCTCCTGCTCTTGAAACAACGATATCAGCGACTGAATAGAAGCTCTCTATATCTTCTCTGAAGGGAAAGATGAAAAAGTTTTTGTTTTTAAATTTTTCTTTAAATTCATCATAGAATTTTCCCGCAAGGACAATAACATTGTCTTCTTTTATTTTGGAATACTCATGTGCGATTTCAATTAGTTTTTTGGCTCCCTGACTTCCACCCATAAAAAGGATTGTTCTATTACCAGAAGGTATACCAAGTTTTGAAAGTGTTTCTTTTTTTGATAAAAGATTTATATCTCTCACAGGATTTCCAAGAAATATACACTTTTTCTTCAAGAATTTCTCTGTTTCTTTAAAACTTACAAATATTTTTTTTGAAAACTTACTGAAAATCCTTGTTACAAGACCTGGTATGGAGTTCTGCTCAAAAACAAATATTTTCTTTTTTAATATTAAAGAAGGAATAAAGAAGGGAAATGATGCAAAACTTCCGAATATAAATACAGCGTCTGGTTTTTTGTCTATCATATAAATAAAGGCAGTTATTGTCCCCTTTATGATCTTTGTCAAATTTTTTATAATATTTTTAAAACCTTGACCTTTAAAGGGTGCTGATTCAAAAGTAAAATCAAAGTTGATATTAAAGATATTTTTATTTTTTGTGGAAACCCCAAGATATGTTTTTATATTTAATTTATCAAGATATTTTTTAACTTCAATTGCAGGGAATATATGACCTCCTGTTCCACCGGTTATTATAAATACTCTGACCATAATATTTTTGTTTTTTCTTCTTTTAATTTATTCCTTTCTTTTATCATCCTGTAAGAAGAAGCGAATAAAAAGGCATATGTAATGCCTGAGGAACCGCCATAGGAGATAAGAGGTAAGGGAACCCCGGTGACAGGCAGAATTCCCAAATTTACGGATATGTGGACAAATACATTGAAAAAGGTGAAAAGAGCTACTCCAAGCACATAATTTCTATAGAATTCATCTTCAATAAGAAGTGAGCCATCAAATAAACTTTTTATTATCATTATGTAAAGAAATATTAAAAGAGTTATAGCAACAAATCCTCCTTCTTCAGCAATTAGAGAGAAGATAAAATCTTTTGAAAGGTCAGGTAAAAATTTATATTTTATTTTACCTTTCCCAATTCCCACTCCTTTTATTCCTCCTCTTGATATTGCAATCCTTGCCTGTTTTACCTGATAACTTATCTCTCTATTCTTAAAACTCTCCAATCTTTTTATTATATACCCCTTTTTAAAAAATACAAGAGATGAAAAGATAAACACAAAGATAATTGAACAGAAAAGGAAGTATTTTAATTTTATTCCATTTAAAAAGAGTAAGGATAATGTGACAAAAATTATTGCTATTATAAGAGAAAAATGAGGTATGAGAGAAAGAAGAAGAAGGGATAATCCAAGGTATATTATAAAACCTATTAATTTTGTCCTGTTTTCCATATCACTTAAAAAGTTTGAAATCTGGAGTAAAAAACCGATTTTGAATATCTCTGAAGGTTGAAGTGCGAAAGAACCAAGCGGAATCCATCTGTAAGTGTTTTTTACTGAAAAACCGAGTATTATGGGGAGAGAGAGGAGAAAAAGTAGGCTCCAGCTTATAAAAAATCTCATCTTTTTAAAAAGGGAAAGAGGTATTATTAATCCAAGAATAAACCCGAAGATGTAGAGTATATTTCGGGAAAGTATTTTTAAAGTTACATCAAAAAATACACTCTCCCCCTTTATTACCCAGGGATAAAAATTTGAGGAAAAGAGAAAGAGGAAGGATAAAAAGGGAAGAATTAATATGAAGAAAATCAATCCTTTTTCACCCATCTTCTGAAATCCTCCCCTCTTTCTGCATAGTTTTTATACTGGTCAAAACTTGAAAGCCCTGGAGAAAAAAGGATAACATCACCTTTTTTTGCAATTTTTTTACACTCTTCAACAGCCTCTTTCAAAGTAAAGACCCTTTTGACCTCCTTTATTCCCTTGAAATAGTTTTCAAGTATTTCTCCTCCTTCTCCATAGGTTATTATCTTCTTTACCTTTTTCTTTATTTCCTTATTGAGTATTTCAAAACTAACATTTTTACTTTTACCACCCAGAATCAATATTATATCTTTATTTTTAAAAGATTTAAGGGCAAAGAGAACTGAGTGGGGATTTGTTGATTTAGAATCATTTATCCAAAAAACCCCTTTTTCCTTTTTTACAACCTCAAGACGATGGGGCAAGGGAGATAGTTTTCTTATAGTTTCATAAATTTTATTTTTTTCAACACCCATAAGATATGAAATAAGTATAGAAAAAGCAATGTTATATTTATTCCCCTCTCCATAAAACTGTTTAAAATCATCCTCTATTTCCTCTTTTATATTTCCAAAGTTTATATAATATTTTCCTCCTCTATAATAAATACCTTCAACTTCCTTAGAGAGTGACACATACATTACATTTGTGTTTTTGAATTTTCTCTTCCTTAGATTTTTATCATCATAATTAAGTATAAGAAAAGATTTTCTATCCATATTTTCTGCTATTTTTAGTTTATCTTTGATATACTCCTCGAAGGAATTGTGGGAATCCAGGTGGTCTTCAGAGATGTTTGTTATGCAAGCTATATAGGGCTTAAATTTCTTTGTAAAATGAAGCTGAAAACTTGAAGTCTCAATTACAAAGATTCCTTTTCTGAAAGCAAATTTTGTGAGGGGTGTTCCTATATTACCTGCAAGATAGATCTTTTCTTCCTTTTCGGAATTTTTAAGTATGTTATAGGTGATATAGGAGGTTGTTGTTTTTCCATTTGTCCCGGTTATTCCTATGATTTTTCCTCCTATATAATTCAATCCCAGGTCAAGTTCTGGTATTATAATTTTCTCCTTTTCTTTTAGTTTTTTTAAAATCGGGTGATTTAAGGGAATTCCAGGAGATATTATAATTCTTTCAAATAAAGGTAAGAGGTGTTCGTTTTCAAATTTTTTATCAATAAGGAAGGTTTTATAGCCCAATCTTTTCATTAATTTATAGGCAGATTTCCCTGAAGAACCAAAGCCCCATATGCATGTTTTCATCTTATCTTCAAGGTGCTTACTGCTATAAGAGAAGATATAAGGGAAATTATCCAGAATCTTATGACAATTTTTGTTTCACTAATTCCTTTCTCTTCAAAGTGGTGATGTATTGGTGCTATTAGAAATACCCTCTTTCCGAATCTTCTGTATGAAAACACCTGAATCATGACACTTAGAGCTTCCATAACAAACACAAATCCAGCAATGGGGAGAAGGAGTTCGTGTTTGATAAGGGCTGCCATAGCTGCGATACCACCCCCTATTGCATGAGAGCCTGTATCTCCCATGAAGATTTCTGCTGGATAAAAGTTGTACCATAAAAATCCCACTGTGGCGCCTAAGAGAGCAGAACCGAATACTGCAATTTCCCATGATTTTGAAATAAAAAGAATATTCAAATAATCTGCGATTTTTGTGTGACCTCCTGCATATGCAAGAACTACAAAAGCGAAAATAACAGGGGCTGATACGCCTGCAGCAAGACCATCAAGCCCATCAGTTAAATTAACAGAGTTTATTGTTCCAAGATACATAAAAAAAAGGAGAAAAGGATAGAGAATTCCAAAAGGGATAAGTATATTTTTAAAGAAGATCATCTGCGTTTTAAATCTGATTTCAGAAGGGTAGAGATTAAAATAAAAGGATATGAAAAGGAGTGTTATTGCGATTTGCAAGAGAAATTTTGGAACCTGTGCAAGTCCCTTTCCCTTTTTTATTTTTAGAAGGTCATCAAAAAATCCTATTAATGCAAATCCAAGAAAGGCTGATAAAGAAGCATAAAGAAAAATATTTTTTAAATCCCCCCATAAAAAGATTGATACAAGAACCGAGAGGGTTATAACAATTCCACCTGCTGTAGGTGTTCCTTCTTTCTCTCTGTGTCTTTTTGGAACATCCTCACTTATTTTTTCCCTTAAATTATATTTTCTACTCAATTTAATATATAAGGGAATGAAGATAATTACAAGTAAGAAGGAGGTCACTGCTGCATAAGCGGCTCTGAAGGTGATATAGCCGAAGAGATTAAAGGGAGTCCAAAATTTTTTTAAGGGATATAAAAGTTCAAGTAACATTTAACCCCTCCAGTAAGGTTTCCATTTGCATTTTTCTTGAACCTTTTATCACAATTACCGCATCTTTATTTGAGATTTCAATAAGTTTTTCCTTCATTTTTTCCTTTTCATTAAAATGGAAGGAGTAAATTCCAAGTTTTTCTGCTTCCATACTTGTGTATCTTGAATATTCTCCATATGTTAAAAGGGCATTGAAATTTTTCACCTTTAAAATTCTTGCTATCTCCCTATGATACATTTCAGAATATTTACCGAGCTCAAGCATGTCACCCATAAAAAGGTATTTTTCCTTTTTGTTAAAAAAGGTACTTGACTTAAGAGCATCTTCCATTGAGAGAGGATTTGCATTATAGGCATCAAGGATTATTATTGAATTATTTAAATTTTTTATCTCCATTCTTAATTCGGGGAATTTAAAATCTTCAAAGGGATTGTGGGGGATTGGGATTTTCAAGATAAAAGCTGTTTTTAGGGCACATATAGCATTTTCAGCCATACCTAAGCTGGGGACAGGAATTTTAAATTTAAATTCATTTTCATAGATAAGGCTTTTTCCATCCCATTTAAGGTTTGATTCCTCAAGTTTATAAAAAACTTTATTTGCTTTAGTTTCTATTCTTTCATAGAAGGGTGAATTTTTATTTATTATTGCAAAGCCATCTGAAGGAAGGTATTTGAAAATTTTTGATTTTTCTTGTGCAACATTTTCTATACTTTCAAGACCTTCAAGATGCGAGGGCCCTATTTTGGTGAGTATTCCAATATGGGGTTTTACAATTTCTGATAATTTTTCCATCTCTCCTTTTTTATTTATTCCCATTTCCTGAATTATAAATTCTGTATCAAGGGGAGCATTCAGAAGAGTAAGGGAGACACCTATGAGATTGTTGTAACTCTTTGGAGAGGGATAAACTTTTTTACCTTTATTTTTTAATATGTGTGAAATCATGAATTTTGTTGTTGTTTTTCCTACAGAACCTGTAATTCCTATGATTTTTGCCCTTGTTTTTTCTCTTTTAAATTTTGCAAGATTTATTAAAAACTCAAGGGTATCTTTTACAAAAATTATTTTTTCATTTTTAGAAAATTTATCCTTAAATTCTTCTGGTAAAATACAAAACTTTGCCTTTCTTTTTAATGCATCATCTGTAAAAATTGCTCCATGGGTTTTCTCTCCCTTTAAGGCAATGAAAAGATCACCTTCTTTTATTTCTCTTGAGTCAATTTTTACCTTATTTATTTCCTTTAAAATTTTTTCAAACAATTCCTTCATTTTTTGTTTGAGAGAATTTCTTTAAGGACTTCTTTATCACTGAAGGGTATTTTTTTGCCTTTTATTTCCATGTATTTTTCATGACCTTTTCCCGCAATTAATACAATATCCCCTTTATTAGCAAGTTTTATTGCCATTTCAATTGCCTTTTTTCTGTCTGGTTCAATTTTTACTTTGTCTTTTTCTCCTTCGGGTATGCCGGAGAGTATATCTTCAATGATTTTTATAGGGTCTTCATTTCTTGGATTATCTGTTGTTAGAATTATAAGGTCAGAAAATTCTCCTGCTATTCTTCCCATCATTGGTCTTTTTTCTTTGTCTCTTTCCCCTCCTGCTCCGAAAATAATTATTATTCTGGAAAGGGAAAGTTCTTTGAGGGTTTGAAGACATGTCATCAAGGCATCGGGGGTATGGGCATAGTCAATGTAAATCTTTATTCCTAAGTTATTTTTAACTTCTTCGAGTCTCCCTTCAATACCTTTAAATTCTGTAAGATATTTTACAAATTCCTTTTCCTTAAATTTAAGTTCTTTAAGCATTGCAAAACTTGCACATAGGTTATAGGCATTGAATTTTCCTATTAGCTTTGTTTCAAATTCTTCAGTTTTTCCTTTATATTCAATCTTTACTCCCATTCCTTCAAAGGAGAGGTATTTTATAAGTATTCGGTAATCTAAATCCTCAAGGTAAGATCCATAACTCTTTTTATTTAAATTTTTGATTTCATCAAAGACCCTTTTCCCATATAGATTTTCCAAATTGATAATTGCAGGGGATGAATTTTTAATAAGATTAAAGGCTTTTTTCTTTGCCTTGTAATAATTTTCCATTGTTTTGTGAAAATCAAGATGGTCTCTTGTTATTCCCGTATATATAAGGGCATCAAGTTCTATATCCTCTATTCTTCTCTGCTCAAGTCCATGTGAGGTTACCTCCATAAAAAGATAATCGATTTTCTCTTTTTTCATCTCTTTAAAGATTCTGTAAAGATGAGTAGCAGGGGGGGTTGTATAACCAGTGTATATGATTTTTTCTTTTACCCTTGAAGATAGTGTTCCTATTACTCCGTTTTTTATTCCCATTTTATCAAATACAAAGGAAAGAAGGTTTACTATTGTGGATTTTCCGTTGGTTCCTGTTACTCCTATGATTTTGAAGTCGGGTTTCCCATAAAATCTTTGTAGAATTTTATGCATTGTTTTAACTGGGTCACCTGTTATGAATTGTGTTACATTGGTATTTTCTATTTTCTCATCTGTAACTATACATATGGCTCCATTTTTAACTGCTTCATTTACATATTTTTTGCCTTCTGAGTGCAAACCTTTAAGAGCTACAAATATATAGTTTTTTTTCACCTCCTTTGAGTTTTCTGCTATTCCCTCCACTTTGTGATCTTTGAAATTCACAAATTTACCCTCCAAATTTTTAAATAAATTTTTAAGTTTCATATAAAAGGGGTGTTTTTAAAAGTAAAATTTCTTCTGCAATTCTTTTAAACATTTCAGGTATTATCTCAGAGGAAAACCTTATCTCCTCAGGTTCGTCAAGTCCTATGTAGATTAGATATTCGGGTTTTTCTTTCGGGAAAAATCCTACAAAACTCATTATTGAAAGTTCTTTGGAGTATTTACCATCTATGACCTTTTGGGAGGTTCCTGTTTTACCACATATTTTAAGTCCTGAAGTTTTTGCCTTCTTTCCACTTCCTTTTTCAATTACCTTTTCAAGAAAGTCCTTTATGATATATGTAACTCTTTCATCAAAAATTTTTCTTATTACTATTCTGCTTTTAAACTCCTTGTAATTTTTTTCATTTTTTATTCCTTTTAAAATAAAAGGATGGAGAAGGTATCCACCATTTGCTATTGCTGAATAAAAGAGTGCTATCTGGAGGGGTGTTGCGAGAAATCCTTGTCCAAAGGAAAAATTCATTAAGTCCACTTTTGTCCATTTTTTAGAACTTTTTATAAGTCCTTTGCTTTCTCCTGGGAATAAAATTCCTGTTTCTTTTCCAAATCCGCATTCTTTTACAAATTTTTCCAGTTCCTCGGGGTTTAACCTTTCTGCCACCTGTGAAATTCCGATGTTTGAAGAATGAACAATTATATCCTCAAGTGTAAAGTATCTTTTTTCTTTTGTTTCTATTTCTGGGTCATTTATAATCACATCTTTTATTATAATGGGTTTTGAAACATCAAATAATTCATTTAATTTTACTTTTGATTTCATTATTGCATAGATGGCTATAAAGGGTTTGAATACAGAGCCGGGTTCAAAGGAAAATTGGATGTTGTTGTTCCTGAAATATAAATTACCATATTTATTATACCTTTCAGGGTCAAAGAAGGGATAGGAGCAAAGTGCAAGTATTTCACCATTTTGAGGGTTTAAAACAATTACCCATCCTCTTTTTGCCTTATATTTTTTTGCATATTCATTTAATACTTTTGCAGTTATTTTCTGAATTCTTATATCTATTGTCAAAATAAGGTCATTGCCATTTTGAGGTAGAATTATCTTGTTTTCTGGCAATTGTATATATTTGCCATCGGCTGTTCTGAAGAGGAGGATTTCACCATCCTTTCCCTTTAACTCTTTATCAAATTCAAACTCAATTCCTTCAAGACCCGTTCCCTCAGCATTTACAAATCCTATCAGGTTACTTGTTATCCATCCGAAGGGGTATTTTCTTTTCCATTCATCATCTTCATAGAGGGATACTGCGAGTGGAACCAAATTTCTGTCATAGATATCTCCTCTTTTTGCTTTGAGAATTTTGACTCTTGTGAATTCCCTATTTCCTTCTTCTTCGTATGTTTCTCCATATAGAAGAACTTGAAAGCTAAAGGTTTTGTAAAAGAGCAAAAAAAAGGAAATGAGCACTATAGTTTTAAAAATTTTTATTCTTACAGGAAGTTTTTTATTTTTTTTGAGCATAAAAATCTTCCTTTTCTTCTTCAAGGAAACACAGTTTAAGAAATTCCAGTTTTGTATTCTGAGTTCTGTATTCAAGTTCAAGTAGTTCTTTTTCTCTTTTATAAACCTCTTTTGATTTTTCAATTACTTTTCCTCTAAGGAGGAGGAGGGAAAATAGATAGAAAAAGAGGAAAAGAAAAAGGAAAATTCTTTTTTTCATAATTTTTCTCCTGCCCTTAATTTACATGTTCTGCAATTTGGTTTTTGCTTAAGTTCATCTAATTGGGGGGTGAGAGGTTTTTTTGTGAGGGTTTTGAAATCCTTTCTCCTTAGGAAATTTTTTATCATTCTATCTTCGAGGGAGTGATAGGAAAGAAAAACTACTTTTCCTCCTTTTTTTATTATTTGGGGCAAAAAGGATAAAGCAGTTTCAATATTTTTCAATTCATTATTAATCCATATTCTGAAGGCCTGATAGGTTTTTTGAAGAATTTTTTCTTTATTTCCTTTTGTGTTTGTTAGAATTATCTCATTGAAATCTGTAGTGAATTTTATTTCCTTTTCTTTTATTCCTTTAAAGATGTTTTTTGCGATTTTTTTATAGTTTCTAAGTTCTCCGTATTTCATTAAGATGGATTCAATTTCTTTTAGGGTGAGTTTTTTAATTTTTATATAAAGGGGTTCATTCTCAAGCGGGTTATATCTCATATCAAGAATTTCTTTTTTTTTAAAGGTGAATCCCCTTTCTGCGGAGGATATGTGAAAAAGGGAAATTCCGAAGTCAAAGAGTATTCCATCTATTTTTTCTATTTTTTTCTTTTTTAAGACTTCGGGAATTTCTGTGAAGCTCTTATTAAAGATTTTGAATTTTTTTGAGTTTTTAAATATTTCTTTTCCTCTTTTATAGAGAAAAGGGTCTTTTTCAAAGGCAAGGAGTTTTCCTTTTATTTTTTCAAGTATTTTTTCTGAGTGTCCACCTGTTCCAAAGGTTGCATCAATTATGATTTCTCTTTTTTCGGGTTCAAGAATTTTTATAATTTCACGGGTCATACAGGAGGGATGGATTTTTATTTTTTCAGAATTTGAAATTACCGAAATATTCGTCATAATTTATTTCTCCTTTTATCTTTTCAAGCATTTCTTCATATTTTTCAGGGTTCCATATTTCTATCCAGGCAAACATTCTCACGAATCTGCAGTGTTTTTTAATTTCAGCATATTCTGCAAGATGTCCTGGGATAAGTATTCTTCCGTGAGAGTCAAACTCGGTTTCAACTGCATCACCCAGAATAAGACGCATTGCGATTCTGTTTTTGAAGTCTCCAATCCCTCTTTCCCTGAAGGCATTTTCAAAATTTCTCCATTCTCTTTCAGAAAAAACCCAAATACATTCTTCTGGCCCTCGCGTTAAAATTATTTTCCCATTTCCATCAGGAGAGAGCACCTTCCGCAAATCATAGGGAAAGGAAACCCTCCCCTTATTATCAACCGGATTGATTCTGTTATTTCTTCCCACTTTTTCCCACTTTTTTACACAAAGATTATAAGAAAAGGCTTCGAATTTGTCAAGTTTTTCTTTTAAAATGTGAAAATTATGTGGAAAACTTAAGAATGAAAACTTATCCTTAATCTTAATGTAAAAGATATTTTTAGAACAGAAAGGAGAGAGGGGAGAAAAAGGAGAAGGAGTGGAGGAGATACCGGAGTAGTGAATTTGAATTTTAAAGGATAGTTCTCTTTTTCTTATAATTAACTATGGTAATTTTAATTTTTTCCCTTCTTTTTCCTGAAAGATTTCTCCCCCCTCAGATCATTATGGGTTCCCGTATTTCTGTTTATAATTCTCCTTTTGCAGTTTTTTATCAACCTGCCCTTATACCTGACAAATTCTCCCTTGCCTTTTCATATTCAAAACCCTATGAAGGACTTTCTATTTCCCAATTTGAATCAGCTTTTTCCTTCCCTTTATTTAAACTTAAGGGAGCAATTGGATTTTCCTATTTTGGAGAGGAGATTTATAAGGAAAACACAGTCTTGTTAGGACTAAATTACAAAGCCCCTTTTTTTTCAATAGGAACAAATTTTAAACTTCTTTCCCTCAATATCCCTGAAATTGTAACCCATAATGAATATACCTTTGATGCAGGAGTCCTTTTTTATCTTCCCTATGATATGAAGATAGGTGCATTTTCAAGAAATCTCTACAGGTCAAAGACTTATAGGGAAGATATCCCATCTCTTTTTTCCCTTTCCTTTGGTGTAACCCATCTTGCACTTGAATTTTTCTTTGATTTGATTTCAGAAGAAAATCACCCCTTCACATACAGCATAGGTTTCAAAATCCCGCTTGTTTCTTCCTTTTATATAAGGGGTGGATTGAGAAGTGGAGAAAGAACCTTCGGTGCAGGTTTTGGTTTAAATCTCTCTTTTTTCAATCTTGAAGGATTTTACAGAGTTCATCCTTTTCTTGGTTCTTCCTTTTCCTTATCTCTCGTATTGAATAAAATTTGAATTGAGAAAAGAAATAGCCTTCTTAAAAAAAGTCCAGAATTCGGTATTTTTTGATGCAATTAGATTTTTGGAGAAAAGAAATATCGAATTTTATATTGTTGGTGGAGCAATAAGGGATTTTTTAAGGGGAAAAGAAAATATTAAAGACCTCGATATAATTATCCCCTTTGATCCTGAAAAAATAATTTATGAGATAGCAAAGAAAACTGGTGGAACACCTTTTTTGCTTGATGAAAAAAGAAAAGAGTGGAGAATTGTGATAAAAAGTGAATATACCCTTGACATAGGTGAGATAGAAATTGATATAGAGCATGACCTTTCTGAAAGGGATTTTTCCATAAATGCAATTGCCTTTAAATTTCCTGAAAATTTTTTTATTGATAAATTTAATGGATTTTACGATATTGAAAAAAAAATAGTAAGGGCTTTTAAAAAGGAAAATTTAATTAAGGACCCCTTAAGAATTTTGAGGGCTTTCAGATTTATGGCAACACTTGGTTTTGAAATAGAAAAGGAAACCTTTAAATTTATAAAAGAGAACAGAGAGAAAATTCTTGATTCAGCAAAGGAAAGAATAATGAGAGAAATTTACATTATGTTTTCACAGGGTATAAGGATTTATTCCACCCTTTTAAAAATGAGAGAATCAAAAGTTCTTTTTACTCTTATTCCTGAATTAAAGGAGCTTGATGGATGTCTCCAGATTTATAATAATAGAACTCTTGATATTCTTTCTCATACCTTGAACTCTTTGAAATATCTTGAAAATTTTTATAAAAACTGGAGAAAAACATTTTTTAAAGAATACGAAAAAGAAATTAATAGGATTTTTGACCCTCAGGGAAGAGTTTTACTTTTTATTTCTCTTATTTTTCATGATATAGCAAAACCTTTAACAAGAAAGATTGAAAACGGAAAAACAAAATTTCACGGACATGATAAAATAGGTGCTAACATTGCCTATAACTGGGCTAAGAGAATGAGATTTTCTGAAAGATTTGCAAAGAGATTGAAGGAGATGGTTTTCTGGCACATGTATCCCCATTTGCTGGGAAAAGAGGAGGAATTGACGAAAAGAGCACTTTTTAGATATTTGAGAAAAACGGAGGAAATTTGGTTTTTACTTTTTGTTCAAGCCTATGCTGATTTCAGAGCAACCCCTCCTGGTAAAAATCCCTCTTATTTAAAAAATCTTTTAAGGAAAATTTATGATTTTAAAATTGAGATTGAAAGAGAAAAACCTAAGCCCCTTATAAATGGCTATGATTTAATTGCTCTGGGATTAAAGCCCGGGCCTATTTTTAAAAAGATTTTAACAGAAATTGAGGAATTAAAAGCAGAGGATGTTTTGAAAACAAAAGAGGAGGCTTTAAATTTTGTAAAAGAAAAATATATAATAAAAGGGAATATGCAAAAAGGATAGTAAAAGAAGTAAAATTTATAATTAAAATGAGGTTCAATTCCTTGTATATATCATCCTATTATAGCCATGGAATATAAATATTTAAAAATTGAAGATAAGGGTAAATATTTAGTTATATTTTTAAATCGTCCTCCTGTAAATGCCCTTTCACCTGATCTGCTTTCAGAAATTGAGGGTGTTTTTTTGAGTATTTCCTCTAATAAGGGTAAAAGAGCAATTATAATTACAGGAGAAGGCAGATGTTTCTGTGCAGGAGCCGATGTAAAGGTTATGAAAGAGTTTAATTCAATTCAAGCAAGAGAATTTGCCCTTAAAGGGCAAAAAATTTTCCAGATCATAGAAAACACCGAAATTCCTGTAATTGCTGCAATCCACGGTTTTGCTCTTGGTGGCGGATGTGAGCTTGCTCTTGCGTGCGATGTAAGGGTGGTAGCAAGATCAGCCCAGATAGGGCAACCAGAGGTGAGACTTGGGCTTATACCGGGATTTGCAGGGACACAGAGATTGTCCCGTTTAATAGGAATAGGAAAGGCTAAATGGATGATTTATACAGGTGAATCAATTTCAGGAGAAAAAGCATATGAATGGGGATTTGCAGAGGTCCTTGCTGAGGATGGTAAGCATCTTGAAGAAGCAGAGAAGATGGTTGAAAAGATTCTTGAAATGGGACCTTCAGCAATTCGTCTTGTCAAAACAGTTATAAACAGGGGAATTGATTCTACCTTCTCCACAGGAGCCAGTTATGAGGCAGAGAGTTTTGGGCTTGTATTTTCAACAGGTGAGCCAAAAGAAGGGATAGAAGCCTTTCTTGAAAAAAGGAAAGCAAAATGGATAGAAGAAAGTTAATTTTTATAATGGTTTCAGGGACAGTATTTTTAATTTTCCTTTTTTATTATTTAAAAATAGGCACAGCACCAGAACTTGTAAAAGAGGAGTTTCTTGAAGATGTACCAACAGAAGAGATATTGCCAGGAGCCGAAAAAAGAGAGGAACTCTGGATGGGAATATATATATATAACAAAAAGGTGGGTTATTCTTATACGAGATTAAGAAAATTCGGTGGAGCAAGAGAAATTTATCAGAAAATGTATTTAAAAGTGATCCAGTTGGAGAAAGTTCAGGAACTTTTTGCAACAACAATTGTTTATACCGATGAAAATTATACACCGAGAAATTTTGATTTTATACTCGAGTCCTTAAATCAAAAGATGAAAGTTAAAGGTAAATTTAAAGGAGAAAAACTTCTTCTTGATATTGAGACCCCTGAGTTTAAAAGAGAACTTGAACTTGAGACACACGGATTAACTCAGTTGCCCCTTTCGCTTGAAAAATTAATTGAAGAGGGTAAAGTTAAAGAAAAATTTGTGTTTTCCTATTTTGATCCCACCACTTTTAAAATGGAAAAGGCAAGTGTAGAGTTCATTGGAGAGGAGGAAATTGATTTTAAAGGTAAAAAAATAAAGGCAAAGCATTACAGAATAAAAGCGGGTGGAATAATGACAGATGTATGGCTTGATGAAAAAGGTATAGTTAAAGAGGAAACTCCCCCACAGATGGTTTTTTTAAGGGAATCTCCTTCAGAAGCAGTGAAGATAGAAGGAAAACCCCTAAACATACTTCTTAAGTTTGCAGTTAAACCAGAAGGAAAGAAAATAGATGAATTTAAAAGGGATAGTTATAAAAGAATTGTCTATCGTTTGGATGAGATTGATTTATCCCTTCTTGATCTTGAATTTGCCCACCAGAGTTTGATTGAAAAGGGTGATAATTATGCTGTTATTGAAATTAAAAGACCTGAAATAAAGCCTACTAATAAAGTTGATACAGCAGGATTTTCAAAATATATAAAACCTGATCCCTTTATTCAGTCTGATGCCCCTGAAATTATTGAATTTGCAAAAAAAGGAGCAGGAAACTTTAAGGATTACTCACAGATAGCAAGGAGTTTAACTTTCTATGTATATAACTATCTTGAGAAATCACCTGTTGTTTCCTTTCCATCTGCTCTTGATGTTTTGAAAATGAAAAAAGGTGATTGCAATGAGCATTCTGTTTTGTATGCTGCAAGCACAAGAGCATTAAAAATTCCTACAGAAATTGCAGTTGGACTTGTTTATACAGATGGTTATTTCTATTATCATGCATGGAATGCTGTTTATTTGGGTGATAGATGGATATTTGTAGATCCCACATTCGGACAGTTTCCTGCAGATCCATTGCATATAATGTTAAAACTTGGAGGGATTGAAAAACAGGCTGATGTTATGGGTGCTGTAGGAAAGATAAAGATTGAAGTGCTTGAAATTGAGTAAAGGTGGTGCTTCTCAAACTTAAAGGTATAATTAAAAGATTTAATAATTTTACCCTCGGCTCAATTGATTTGGAGATAAGAAAAGGAGAAATCTATGGCCTTATAGGTCCCAATGGGTCGGGAAAAACCACAACCCTCAAGATAATAATGGGGCTTTTGATACCTGATGAGGGAGAGATATTTTTTAATAACATGAAATTAAAAGATAGATTTGATGATTATAAAAGGCACATAGGTTATATTCCTGATAATCCTTTTGTTTATCCATATCTGTCAGGTTATGAGCATCTTTTGTATATTGCCAAACTTTATAAACTTGAGGAAAATAAAGTAAAAGAAAAAATAGATTTTTATTCAAAACTTTTTTCAATGGAAGGATGGATAGATACCCACTCCAGGTTTTATTCTCATGGTATGAAGCAGAAAATATCTATAACCTCTGCTTTGATTCATGACCCTGAACTTCTGATAGTAGATGAACCCCTTGTTGCCCTTGATCCTGTATCTGTTTACAGATTCAAGAAACATTTGAAAGAGAGAAAAGAAGAGGGTAAATCCTCTTTATTCGCAACCCATTCCCTTTCCTTTGCTGAGGAAATGTGTGATAGAGTTGGAATTATTTTTAATGGAAAACTCCTTAAAGAGGAAAGTCCTGAAAAATTAAGAAAGGAAACAGAATCACAATCCCTGGAAGAAGCTTTTATAAAAATAGTCGGATAAAAGGAGTTTTTATGAAATTTAAATACATATATGGACCTGTTAATTCAAGAAGACTCGGAAAATCCTTAGGTATTGACCTTCTTCCTTTTAAAACATGTGTTTTTAACTGTGTCTTTTGTCAGCTGGGGAGAACAGAAAAATTGATTAAGGAAAGAAGAGAATATGTTCCCTTTAATGAGGTTATTGAGGAAGTAAAAGAGGGGGTTAGAAGGTTTGATCCTTCTTTTATAACCTTTTCTGGTTCAGGAGAGCCTCTTTTGTATTCAAGGATTGGGGAAATGATAGATGAGATAAAAAAACTTTTTCCTGAGAAAAAAATATGTCTTTTGACTCATGCTCCTTTTCTTGAAAAGAAGGAAATAAGAAAAGAGTTATTAAATCTTGATGTATTTTCTCCTTCCCTTGATGCAGGAACAGAGAAGACTTTCTTAAAAATTAATCGACCCCATCCTGACATAAAATTTGAAAATGTTAAAGAAGGGCTTTTGAAAATGAAGGAAGAATTTAAAGGGGAGTATCATCTTGAGATAATGTATATTGAGGGTTTAAATGACCGGGAAGAGGATATAAAAGGTATTAAGGAATTTGTTCAAAAATTGAATCCTGATAGAATATTTGTAAATACCCCTATAAGACCACCAGCTGAAGAGTGGGTAAATTTACCCTCTTATGAAAGGGTGATTGAATTTGCAAAGAGAATAAGTGAGAGGGTAGAGATAGTTTATTTGCCTTGTAAAACACAGAATAAAGGGATCGAGAAATTTGAAGAAATAATTGAGGCAATTAAAAGAAGACCCTATGAATTTCAGGAAATAAAAGAATTAACAGGTCTTAAAGACGGTATTTTAAGAAAAAAGTTGAAGAAAGAGATTGAAAAAGGAAAGATATATGTTAAAAAAGCTTTTGGTTCTGAATATTATTACTATAGAAAAAAAGGTCTTAAAGGAAATTAAATATGAGAAAACTTATTGCAGGAATTCTTATTAAGTTGATTAAATTTGTGGTCCCTTCTTTAAAAACCCCATTTCTTACAGTAGATGGAATAGTTGAAATTTATGATGAAAAGGAAAATTTTAAGGGTATTGTATTAATTGAAAGGAAAAATCCACCTCATGGGCTTGCACTCCCTGGTGGCTTCGTTGGATACGGAGAATCTCCTGAAAGAGCTGTTTTAAGGGAAGTTAAGGAAGAAACAGATCTGGACGCAGAAATTGTGAAACAGTTTAAAGCCTATGGTAACCCCGATAGAGATCCGAGATTTCATACTGTTACAATTGTTTATATTCTGAAGGCAAAAGGAAAACTAAAAGCCTCTTCTGATGCAAAAAGGGTTTTTGTTTTTAAACTAAAGGATCTTCCTTTTGAGAAAATTGTCTTTGACCATTCAAAAATTATAAGGGATTATATTAAAGATAGAAATAGGTTAATGTAATTTCCCTTCTTCAGATACAAAAGAGCCCTTTACCTCTCATTTATTGATTTTCCCGTCAGCTTGAAATTATAATATAATCTTAAATAAAAATGGTTCAAATCCATAAACTCTTGAAAATTTTAGAAGATAAGGGAGATGAAACCTAAGATTCATCCCAATTATGTTGATGCAGTTATTGAATGTGCATGTGGTAATAAGGTTGAGACACGCTCAACAAAAAAGTATATAAAGGTGGAGATATGTTCAAACTGTCACCCTTTTTATACAGGTAAAGAAAAGATAGTTGATACAGAAGGAAGAGTGGAAAAATTCAGAAGAAAATATGGAGAAAAAGGAGTTGCTGAAACAAAAAAGATAGGGAAAATTAGAAGAAAAAGGAAAACCGAATAAGGAGGGCAGAAAATGAGTTTACCTCAACCTATCGGCCCCTATTCTTTATGTAGGGAAGGAGGTAATTTTGTTTTTCTCTCTGGTCAGATAGGGATTGACCCTGAAAAGGGGGAAATACCCGAGAATCTGGAGGAGGAGATAAGGGTTCTTCTTGATAATGTAAAGAGAATTCTTGGTTCTCTTGGTCTGGGTATGGAAGATGTTATAAAAACGACAGTTTTTTTGACAGATATAAATGTTTTTCCCAAATTAAATGAAATTTATGCGGATTATTTCACAGAACCTTACCCCGCAAGGTCAACGGTGGTTGTTAAGTCGCTTCCAAAGAATGCAAGAATTGAAATTGAAGTAATCGCTCTTAAAAAATGAAAAAGAGAAAAAAGATAAGGGTTTTAATTGCAAAACCAGGACTTGATGGACATGACAGGGGGGCAAAGGTTGTGGCAAGAGCTCTAAGGGATGCTGGTATGGAGGTAATTTATACAGGTCTTCATAAGACATCTGAAGAAATTGTTGAGATAGCTCTTCAGGAAGATGTTGATGTTATTGGACTTTCAATCCTTTCAGGTGCTCATATGACCTATTTCCCAAAGATTTTGAAGTTAATGAAGGAAAAAGGGCTTGATGATGTGCTTCTTTGTGGTGGCGGAATAATACCTGAGGAGGATAAGAAAAAGCTTAAAGAGATGGGTGTTGGTGAGCTTTTTGGCCCTGGAACCCCTTTAAAGGAAATTGTTGAATATATTGAAAAGTGGGTGGAGGAGAGGGATAAAAATAGGGAAAAATCTGAATAAACTTTTTTCCTCTTTAATTCTTCTTTTAATTCTTTCATGCACCTATGAAACTCAAGTTAAAGAAGTTGTTGATGGTGATACATTTATAACATACTCAGGAGAAGAGATTAGATTAATTGGAATAGATACTCCTGAAAGAGAAAATTTTTTTTATCATGAAGCGAGTGATGCTTTGAAAAAACTTATCGAAGGGAAAAAGGTAAGACTTGAGTTTGATATTGTAAAAAAGGATATTTATGGGAGAATCCTTGCCTATGTTTTTTTTGATACCACATTTGTAAATGACTATATGGTGAGAAATGGCTATGCATATATATATACTTTTCCACCAAACCTAAGGTATATAAACACATTTAGAAAGTCCCTGAATTTTGCAATAAAAAATAAAAAGGGAATGTGGGAGTATCTTTTGAATGAAAAGGACCTATTTATAGGTGACCCTGAGAAATTTGAATTTCATAGAAGGAGTTGTCCTAAGGTGCATGAAATTTCTGAATATAACAAGGTTTATTTTAAATCTTCCCTTGAGGCACTTCTTGAGGGTTATCATCCCCATAAATTATGTAATCCAGTAAGATTCATAAGATAGATGATTTCTCTTTTGATTTTCTTACAACTTTCAGAAATTAATGCTTTTATATCTTCTTCCTCAGGTGATAAGTGGGGAATTTATAAGGTAAAAAGAGCTCAAGAACTTATAAATAATAATTTAGAATACGCAATAAAGGATCTAATTGATGTGCTTGAATCAAATCTTTCTGATTCTGTAAAGGGGAAGGCATGTGATGTTTTAATGTTTTTACCACCCGATACTCTAAAAAATGCAAAAATTGCAGTGGACTATCTTTTAAAACTTCATTTTTATAAAAAAAGAAAGCACAAATTATGGCTTTTATATTATTTTTTTAAGACAAAAAATGAATTTAGTTTATGTGAAAAAATTTTGAGAAAGATATCCTCTGATTATCCTGATGAAAGAGAAAAGGCTCAGGAAGAAATCTTTGAGATATTTCTAAAAATGAAAAGATTTGAAGGAATATATCCTCTGCTTGATTTTATAAAGAAAAAAAGACCTGACCTTTATCTTATTTATCTTTTAGAAAAGGGTGATTCCTTGGGATTTCTTTTTAACTATGATACATTAAATAATCTCAAAAATCTTCCCTATTCTGATTATGTTTCAAAATTGTATAAGAATATTGTTGATTTTAAAGACACCCTCATAACTGACCCAGATTCAGAGCTTTTTGGAAGATGGGAGAGTTATTACTTTGAAAAAAAGAATAAGAGGAAAGCAGACTCATTGAGGGAAATTCTAAGTTCAAATTACGGATACATACTTCCCCTTTATCCTGACTCTTCCTATATTCCTAAAATTCTGATGGGAGTTCTTGAGGAAAGAAAGGTATTGTGGGATAAGGTTTATGAGAAGGGACTCTATGATTTGATATATAAGTATGCTGGTGAGAAGAATAGGTATTATCTTCCCTCACTTTATTTTTTAAGTTTACAAAAAAGAAAAATCCCTTTCCCTGATACATTAAAGGGAGATTCTCTTTTCATATCACTTATTCTCTTTATGAAAGATAGAAGAGGACTAAAGTTTGTTCCATCAAAATATAAATATCTTAAAGGAAGATTTTATTTTTTGAAGGAGATGTTGGATAGTTCAGTTTATTTTCTGAAATTTTCCAATTTTTATAATGATATTTCACTTCTTATTTACCTTTTTTCCTTAAAAAAAGATACTCTGAAAATTGATTCTCTATTGAAGGGTACGGATTTGGAGGAAATTTTGAGATTTAAAAAAGGAAGATTAGGAATCATCAATTACCTTTTTTTAAAGAGAGATAAAAATATTTTTTATAAAACTTATAGATTTTTAAAAAAATATGATAGCATTTTGTTAAAGGAATATTTCAGAATTTTTGTGTCCTATCTGGAGGAGAATTCTGATTTCAAGGAACTTTTTAAATTTTCTCTTTATATGAAAGACGATACATTAAAGATAAAAGCACTTTTTAATGCAGGAATACCTGAATATGCAGAACATTATTTTAAAAGAAGTAAAATTAAAAATAAGTTTATTTTGAAGGGATTTTTTAAGTTTTATGCAGAAAATGGTAATGTTAAGGGTATTGAAAGATTAAAGAGCTTGTTCGGAAATGGTTTTGAAGAAGAAAAAAAGTGGATTGATTCTGTCTTTTCTTTTTATGTTAAAGTTATGGAGTATTTAAAAGATGGAAAATACGGTAAGGCAGATTCTATTTTTTCTTTGATAATTGGTGATAGGTTTTTAGAAAAGAAAGTTTTATTTGAAAAGGCAAATGTAAGTTTTACTATGGGTAAATTACATTTGGCTAAAAAGCTCTACAGCGAAATTTATAAGAAATATAATGATATCTTCTCTCTTTATAATCTGAGTGTTGTGCTCAGAAAACTATCACATGATTCCACAATTTATTATTACAAATTATATCTTGATAAAAGTATAGGAAGCCCTGATTTTTACTTTGCAAAAAAGAGATTAGCCTATCTTTATATGGATGTAGGTAAATATGAAACTGCTAAAAAATTAATGGAAGATATCTATGGTATTTCACCAACTGTTTTTGAGGAAAAGGAACTTAAATTTTTCTATATGCATACCTTAAGAGCCTTGCTTGATTTTGAATCAGCAATGAGAGAGGGCATTATTATTTATCTTAATTATCCCTATGACGAGCTATTCTCCAAAACTGCCTTTGATGAATCCTCTGAACTTGCAAAAATCTTAAAATTTAACTTGAAAGACTACATCTCCTCTTACAAATAATTACCTCACACTTTAACCAAAAACTCTCCCCTTCACCCTAATCTTCTTTGCCCTTTCAAGTATTGATGTTATACTATTTTTTTCTTTTTATGATAAAGTGATAGTCTTGCTCTTTTTGCGTATTTTATTGCCCCCTCTGTGAAACCACTTAATGATTCTATTATCTTTACACCTTTTTCTTTGAGTTTTTTAACTTCTGTGAGAGGTAAAGGTCTTGACCAGTTTCTCACTACTTTTTCAACTTTTTTTGCCTTTACTTTTCTTTTAGTTTGGGATGTTTTTTTGGTTGCTTTTTTTGTTTTCTTTTCAGATGCCTTTTTTCTTGCCATTTTAACCTCCTAACATTTTACGGGAATTGGACCCTGATATTTACATTTAAATTATAACATGTTATTATTTGTTTGTCAAGTGTTTCTGAAAGATCTTTTTGAGATGTTATGGTGATAGTATAAGTCTTGATTTTGCTTCAAAAGGAAAGAGTGATATGTAATCGCCTGAGAGCCATAATTCTATCTGGTTATTATAATTTTCATCAAAGATTACACCACTTTCTCCTGGAGGTAGCACATAATAAAAGTTTTTATTTTTTAAATCAACTATCATTCTCATCGATGGTCCTTCTGTAACATCATAAGGATTTTCAAGTTTGAATCCCATTTTATTTATTGTTGTTAGAGAGCCATCAGCTTTTAGTTCTTTTAATTTAAAAATTCTTCCAATCATCTTCGCTTGTGATAAAGGATGTTTGAATTTAACCTTGTGATATTTTCCATAATTTTCTTTTTTATATTGTTCACAAATTTTTCTAAATGATTTTATTATGTAGTACTCATCTATTTTTTTATCTCTCATGTTATTTTCTAAAACACTTAGGGGTATGTAATCAAATGATATGAATCTTTTGTAAAGTTCTTCACCTAATATTTCCCTGTAATAATTTTCCATAATTCTGTAAATCATATTGTAGAAGATCAAGGGTTCCTCTTTTTCTTTTTTCATATAAAAATCAAAATTCTTTAATTTTTCAAAGATCTCTTTCTCTTTTTCATCCATTGGTATGTTTTTTATAATATCAATTATTTTGTTGGTGATAATTTCTGCATATATATCTTTGATATCTGTGCTGATTTCAACAAATTTTTTAACATCAAAATAAAAGGTTTTTTTAAGGAGTTCATTTAATCTTCTTGCTCTTCCTGAAGGAGAGAAATATAAGGAGATGTAGTAAGGGAAACTTATTGATGGTGGATTGTTGCAGGAGGCAATATAGCCTGATTTAGGATTTATTATCTTAGGTAGAAGAAAGTCAGGTAAAAAGTTTTCAGGTTTTTTATTTCTTGGTAAGATGGAAATATCTTTTCTTTCTTCAATCCACCCACATGCCTTGTAGAGTAAATTTGAATTTTTATCAACAATTACAAAGTTGAGTGCAGGGGATCTAAAATATGAAAGAGCGGAATCAGCCTGATATACATTTTCAGAATTGTAAAGTTTAAAAAGTGATAGGATTTCATGAGATATTAAGGAACTTCTCCAGAAATAAAAGAGATTATTTTTTTTATCTATAAGAGGCATTTCATCTTTTAAGTAAACATTAATTTTTTTATCACCCTTCCCTTTTATCTTTATAATCTCGGTAACGGTTTCAATTCCTTTTAGGTCAGAAATCACAAAATCACCGTCATCAAGCTGAAGTGATGTTACTCCAATTGCAATTTTCCAGTTTGTTCCAGGGACAGGAAGGGGTATACCAGGAATTGTAAAGCCTGTTGCCTTTAATGAATCGCAATTTACTGATATGAGATACCAGTTTGCAGGAATCGAAAGGTCAAGGTGAGGGTCATTTTCAAGTAAAGGTGGATTTTTAACTGCAAAAGAGTTTGAAGCATAGAATTGAGGCACATATCTTCTCACTTCTTCAAGAAGTTCAAGAGTTTTTTTAATTTCTTCTATACCTTCAATCTGCTCTGGAGCATCAGGGGGGTAAATTGGTAAAAGATTTTTAAATTGTAGGGAGTCGAGTTTTCTTCTAATCTGGGTGTATAACAGGTCTCCTTTAAAGGATAAATTCAAATTCCATGATATAAGTTTGCCAATTGCAATTGTATGTTCTATTTCCCATTTTTTGGGTTTATAATTTAAAAGTAAAAATTCAAGAGGTAGCTGAGCTTTTCTTCTTTCAAGGTAAGTATTGATACCCCTTGTATAACTTTCAAGAATTCTCTTTTCAATAGGTAAAAGTTTTTCTGCACCCTTTTCTGCAATTCTCTTGATACCGAGGACTCTAAAAAAAGAATCAACTTTAAAGGTTTTTTCTCCGAATATCTCTGATAACTCTCCGAGTGCAACCCTTCTTAAAAAATCCATCTGAAACATTCTATCCTGTGCATGAAGATATCCTATTGCAAAGATTGCATCATCAATATACTTAGCTTCAATTGATGGGATTCCATATTTATCAAAATGCAAGAACACCTTATCCTTTAATCCCTTTATCTTTATAACACCTTTCCTTTCCGGAAGAGATATGCGAATTCTTATGTATATAAAAACAGATATAAGGATGAAAGTAAAAAGCACAAACATAATAGAATTCAGTAAGATTTTCTTCAAAATTTTTCTTTTTTTCATAAAAAGATTATAAGATAACTTTTAAGATATATTCCTCTATTAAAAACTCTGTCCCTCTCCAAAGGATATATAAAATCCCTTCTTTGAGAATCCGAAGTCAATTCTTATAACAGGAAGGTTATAAGTCCTTGTTAGTTCACCTCTAAGTCCAAATCCATAGGAAATTGGGTTTTCATTAACATCAATTAAAAAAGAGTTGTCAATAAATAGAACAAATCCAGGTTTTATAAGTTCTAAAATTTCAGGGAAATAAAATCTTAATTCTGATATGTTAAGAAGATATTCTGAACTTCTAAAATAGAAGGCGGGATATCCTCTTTGGGCAGATGTTCCTCCTAAATATTCAAAGGTAAAGTCCTTTTTCCTTTTCCATATTTTTTTATATTCAAATAACATAGCAAAGGTTAAAAGATCACTTATCCTTAGGTATGAGGAGAGTTTTGTATTTAAGAATTCATCAAGAAATTTTTTATATTGAATAACAAAAATTGTATTTGATTTTTTTGTAAATTTTGATAAATAAGAAAACATTTCACCCCCTTCCCCCCTTTTATTTATGTTTTTATAAAAAACTCCCTTTAAATATAAACCTTCAGGAAGAAATTCCTTTTCACCGAAGTTTTCTATAAATCTTGAGATTCCTGTCCTTATTATGCCTGTTTCAATACCAAAGATAAGATAGGTATTGTTATCATCATAGAAGAACTTTTCTCCAACTCCCAGGAAAGGAGCCAAAATATAGGGAAAGTTTAAAAAATTTCGAGAAAGTTTTTTTTCATAAGTTCTGCTCTTGAATTCAAATGTATCAATTATTTCCCCACTTTCATAAAGAAATTTTTTTACCTTTTTATCCAGATAATGAAAGTTTATCCTATTTTGAATTGAGGGCGAAAAAAAGGGAGTTATAGATATATATTTTATTTTGGAAAATTCTGAATTAACATAAAGGATATTAAGGTCATGGTTTTTAAATATTGATGGGTAATAGCTTGATAAACTCAAATAAGGGTATTCGTATCCCCAGATATAATTCATCTTTATATCCCATATTAGACCAAGAAAGTTATGTTCCCATATACCCATACCTTTTTGCACCAAACCTCCACCTCCTTCAAAATTTAGAAACAAAGCCAGTGAGAAAAGCACTCTCATTTTAAGTAATAGAGTATCGCCCTTATATTCATATTCAATTTCGCTGAAAATTCCTGTTTCCCGGATTCTTCTTAGTGTTTCTTTTATCTCTATTTTATTTTTGTTTTCTATAATTAAACTTTTGACCCTGAAAGTTTTTGGTTTAAAGGAAATTTTCTCTCCTATTCTGTAAATGAAAAAGTCGGACTCAAACATGGGTTTGTATAATATTTTTACATTTATAGTGAGAAGCAAAGTTAATATTATGCTCATTTTATAAGTATATAGAAGTTTAATTTTCTTGAATTTTTTGAAGCACCTATTTTTTCTATTTTTTTGAATATTTTTTTAAAACCTTCGTTTATTTCACCAACATAAAAGAGGGTGTCAGGTAATTTTTCATTCTTTTGCCATAAATTGAACTGATTTTCCCTTGAATTTATATTAAGCGAATAAACAAAGGGCTTATTCTTTAAATAAAAGGAAAGCTCCGATGCAATTTGGTAGTTATTTGCTGCAAAATTTTTTACACCGTATATTTCTGCAAACCATTCTGCATCCCTTGCAAGCTCCTTCCAGCCTTTCATTCTTGATATGGGATCTTTTTTAATTTTTATCAGAGGTTTTAAAGCATGAATATGAATATATGTTATAAGTAAAAAGGTTATAAGGGATGTTATATAGAAAATTTTATTTTCTTTTAAATATTTAATAGCGAGTATGGTCATGAAGATATATGATATAGAGGGCCAGTTTGCCTCTGCCCTTGTTTTTAGGCTTGAAAGCATAAAAAATAGGAAAGGTAAAAGGAAGGAAAGAGTTAAAAAGTTCATCTTTTCTTTTATAACTCCCTTTAGAGTATAAAAATATATTAATAGAGATAAGGGAAAGGATAGCACAAGGAGTGAATCTCTTAAGTAAATCATTATATTTAAAGGATCTATTCCTTCTTTTCCGTAACCGTGTGCAAGTTGAAATTTGAAACTTAACATATCATTCTGGAGATTCCATATAAGGCAGGGTGAAAAAAGTAAAGTTGAAAGAAGTAGAAAGAAAAGGGTTTCTTTTGAAAAGATTTTTTTTCTGTTATGTAAATAGATTACTATAGAGGGTAAAAGAAGTATTGATACATATTTTGATAAAAGGGAAAGTCCAAAGGTAATTCCCGCAAGATAAATGTAAAAATTTTTATTTTCTGATTTTAAAAGGAAATAATAGGTTAAAAGAGTAAATAAAGCCATAGGTGTGTCAGGAGTAATAACAACTGCTCCAACTGAGAAGATGAGGATAAGGGAAAATACATAAATTGAGGTTATTATTTTTTTTACTTTAATTTCTTTGAAGATGAGTGCAACAATAAGGAGAAAAAGTAATCCTGTTATAAATGCAGGTATTCTTACACCTATCTCATTTTCTCCAAATAAGAGGGTTCCAAGTTTTATAAAGTATGCCACCATAGGAGGGTGGTCAAAATAGGAAAGGGATAGTTTTTTTGACCATAAAAAATAGTAGGCTTCATCTTCTGTTAATTCTGTTTTTAAAATTATTAAAAATTTAAGGAGAAGGAGCAGAGTAATCTGTGTGATTAAAAGTGCTTTTGTAAAATTTTTTTTCATATTTCAAATATATTTTTTAAATTTTCAATTATCCATTCTGTAAATATTATCTTTTCCTTGAATAATGGTCTTAGAGTTGTATTTTTTTTCTTTTCCATTAAAAAATATAGAAACTGCTTAAAGTTTTCTTCCTTTACAAAAAATTCAAATATTTTGCCTTTATCCGAATTAAAGATTCTTTTTAATATAAATATCTTGTCCTCTTTTATATTCTGAAATTCAGTTATGAAATTTTCTGATTTTAAAACTATGTGGTCAATTTTATTTAAAATTTTAATTTTCTTTTTAAGTTCAGGCTTTTTATCATTAACCTTTTTCAAACATAAAAAATAAAAATTTTTGTTTTCTTTCCTCCATTTTCTTGCATACTTTGTTTCTATTGCTTTTTCTTTAAAAAAATCCTCAAATTCAGATTCAGAGAATATATTTTCCTTCAGAAATTTTTGTTTTAATTCCTCGTAGAAGAAATCTTCATCTGTTATCATATAAAATTTTCCATCTTCCTTAAGGGAGTACCATATTACCTTTTCAAAATCTCCTTCATAAATTCTTTTTTCCTTATGTTTTTTCTTTGGCCAAGGAAAGGGGAAGAGCATAAATATTTTTTCAAAGAGATTATGAGGAAAAACATATTTTAACAGAAATTTTGCGTCACCATGAAAAAGAAAGATATTGGGGTGATAGGAAAGTTTTCTCAGTGTAACTTCTATCATTTCTTTTGAAATTTCAATTCCTACAAGTGGAGAGGAAGAGTCAAGGGCAAAAAGGTGAATTAAAAAGTCACCCTTACCGAAGCCAATTTCAAGGAACCTTGTTTTTTTTGGACCAAAAAAGCTTCTTTTTAAAGGTAGTTTTTCATTTTGCCAAAATATGTTCATAAAGTTTAAAATTTTAAATTAAAATGGGTAAAGAAATAAAGGTATTTGTGGATGAAAGTGTAATATTACCCTCTAATTTCATATCTAAGTATGATATAGGGATTATCCCTATAAGGATAATGAGCTCAGAAGGGGATGAATGGAGTTATAAAGAAAGGGAGGAAATTGTTGAGGGTTTAAAGAAAGGATTTGTATTTAGAACTTCTCTCCCTTCGCCCAGTATGGTTATTAAAATTCTGGAAAGAGAGAGGGATAAAAAAATTATAAGTTTTCATGTTTCTTCTGAAATGTCAGGGATTGCTAATGTTATGAAAGCAGTAGGAAGAAGGTTTGAAAATCTTATCATTGTTGATACAAGAACTGCTGGTCCTGCTTCTGGAATGGCTGTTCTTGCAGGTTTAAAGGTTTTATCAGAGGGTAAGGATATAGACACTTTAATAGAAACTTCTCTTGCAGTAGGAAGGGATTCCTTAACATATATGGCTGTTCCTGAAGCTTTGAGACTTGCAAAAATAAGACCTATTGAAGGGCTTAAAAAATTTATTCAAGATCCTTCTCTTTTTATTAAATTTCTGCGTTCTCCTTTTGGATTTCCTATTGTTACAATTTTGGATGGGAAACTTAAAATTTATAATTTCTCAAGATCCTTTGAAGATGCCTGTTTGAAGATGATAGAAGGAATATTGAATTATATCTCTAAAAGAAAAGGGAATGTATATTTATTTTTATTTTATTCACAAAAGGATGAAAATACAGAGAGGTTTAAAGATATGGTATTAAAAAAGATAGATTTTTTTAAATTTTATGAGGGGGAAGTAGGCAGAGTTCCCCTTTGTGCAATTGGTTTTAATGCTTTCGGTATAACAGTTTATAAAGGAAATATAGAACTTGTATAGGAGGTAAAAATGAGAGAAATATATTTGAAAGCTTTTAAAAGGGGACTTTTGTACTTGGAGAATAAAAAAAATTGGTTAAATGAGATTAATTTTTTTCCTGTTGCTGATAAGGATACAGGGGATAATCTGGTAAGAACAATAAAGGAGGCGATAAAAATTGTAGAATCTAAAAAAGAAGAAAAAAATTTCTTTGAAGATATAGCAGATGCCCTTTTTGAAACTGCAACCGGTAGTTCAGGTCTTATTTTCTCTCTTTTTTTTGATGGTTTTAAGAAGGGGATGGATTCTTTTTATTTTACATCAAACAATTTAAAGTGCGGTTTCAAAATGGGTAGGAAATCTGCCTATGAAGGAATTTATAATCCCAAGGAGGGGACAATTTTAACCGTAATAAAGAAAATGAATGATAAAATTCAAAATATGGATGGAGATGTTGTTTATATTCTTGAAAAGGCAATTGAGGAAGGAGAAATTGTGTGTAAGGAAACAAAAGAGATGCTTCCTGAATTGAAGGAAAATAGTGTCCCTGATGCAGGTGCTGTAGGATTTTTGATATTCTGGCAGGGTTTTTTTGATGAAATTAAAGATAACTTTTATGAGGTAATAGCAATTGTAAAGGATATGAAGAGTGATATGAAAGAATTTATATCCTTCTTAAAGGATTTTGGTGAGAGCATTGTAGTAAATAAAAGGGATAAGATGGTAAAAATTCACATACATACTTTTTTGCCTGAAGAAATAAAGAAAATAATATTGCATAGAGGTGAAGTTTTAAGAATTGATATAAACAAGGTTTTTAGTGCTTGACGAAAAAAAGGTAAAAAGAGGGATTCAAATTCTATTTTTTATTTTTATTCTATCACTTTTTATTGTTCTTATTCTCTCAATAAAAAATGAAATTTTTATCTACTTTAAAGGTTTAAATTTATTTTATCTTTTTGTGTCTTTTCTGTTGGGGATAGCATATATAATTTTTGCAGGATTCACTCTTACCTCAGTTTCCCTTTCCTTTAACAAAAAAATTCCCTTTGTGTTTTCTATAGAAATACTCCTTTCAGGTTATTTTCTTGCTTCCACTACTCCTTTCGGTTCAGGTGGACTTCCCTATCAGCTTTTTCTGCTTTCAAGAAGGAATATAAAACCAGGAGAAGGGATTTTTACCCTTTATGTATTTGGTTTTTTAAAATATCTCTATATTTTTATTTTTCTTCTTGCTGGACTTAAGTATCTTGAAATCCCTGATAATCCCTATGTTAAAGCAAGTATATATTACATTTTATCTTTGATAGTTATAATGATAGTTATCCTTTTTATTTTATTTTTTTTATCGGAAAATTTATTAATAGGAGTTCCCTTAAAATTTAAGGGAAGGGTTGAAAAATTTTTTGTTTTGATTTTTAATGAGATAATAAGATTTAAAAAGGTGTTACCTCTTTTTTTAAAAAATCCATGTTCTTTCCTTTTCTCTCTTTTGTGTGCTTTTATGAGTTTTCTTTCTCTCGTTTTTATAATACCTTTTCTCTATCTTGGACTCGGGGTAAATATTGAACTTCTAAAAATTTTTGCCCTTTCAACGGTTATTTATTTTCTTGTTCTTTTTTCTCCTTCTCCAGGTGCGATAGGTGTTGCTGAGGGAGTGTCTGCAATAATTCTTACAGGAACTTCAAATACAGAGATTTTACCTCTTCTTATTCTTTTATGGAGATTCTTTTCCTTTTATGTGTTTGCATTTACAGGTGGTTTTTTTATATTATGTAGAATATCAAAATGGAATTTTTGATTTTTCTTATTACTGGTTATCTTATCGGTTCAGTTCCTTTCTCTTTTATCATTGGAAAGGTTAAGGGTATTGATATAAGGAAAAAAGGAACTGGGAATGTGGGAGGTTCAAATGTTGGAAGAACACTTGGTTTTAAATATGGATTTTTAGCCTCTTTTCTTGATTTTTTAAAAGGTGTTGTTGCAAGTTTTATACCCTTACTTTTAGGATATGGTATGTTTTACTCTTTTCTTTCAGGATTTTTTTCAGTTATAGGGCACTCTTATCCTGTTTTTTTGAAATTTCAAGGAGGAAGAGGAATTGCAACATCACTTGGAGTATTGATTACTCTTTTACCTAAGGGAACCTTATTTTTTCTTTTGATATTTGTTCCCCTTGTATTCCTTAAAGAAATTGCCCTTTATATTCTTTTTTTTGTAATTTCAATTTCAATTTATCTTTTTATTAAATTCAGAGAGCTTTCGGTATTACCTTTGCTTTTTCTCTTTTTTATACTTTTTAGAAGAGTCCAGTTTGTTGTGGATGATTTAAAAGAGGGCAGGAGTTTTTTAAAGAGTTTTTTAAATAGATTATTTTTTGATGCGCCTGAAAGAAAAAAAATGGGATTTTTGAAACCGGGTGAAAGATGAAAAAAACACTTAAGGAGGAAAAACTTGAAGTTTTAAAACAAAAGGGTTATTTTTTGACCTCACCAAGGTTAATGGTTCTTGATTATTTAATAGAAAACAGATCTCATCCCACTGCAGAGGAGATTTATAGTGACCTTAAAGAGAGGCTTCCTTCTCTTTCAAAGGCAACTGTTTACAATGCTCTGAAACTTTTTGTAAAACTTGGAGTTGTGAGAGAGATAAAGGTTGAAAGAGAAAGGTCAAGATTTGATGCAAGGACAGACTCCCATGTTCATTTTACTTGTGTTAAATGTAAAACAGTTTTTGATATAGAAAAGCAAATTATTGAGTTTCCTAAGCAAATTGGAAGCAAAAGGGTTATGTTTGGAGATGTTTTTCTTTATGGAATATGCGAATCTTGCCAGGAAGGGGAAAATTCTTAAAAAGATTAAATGCAAAGGATAAAATTTTTTCTTGTAAATGATGATGGAATTGGTGCAGAGGGTTTAAAAAGGGCAAAAAGGGTGCTTGAGAAATTTGGTGATGTTTTTGTTGTGGCACCCTCTTGTGAAAGATCAGGTTCAAGTCATTCAATTTCTTTGAGAAAGAAAATAGAAGTTAGGGAAATAGAAGATAGAGTTTTTTCAGTTGATGGAACTCCTGTTGATTGTGTTCTTATTGCTATGGAGGCTTTACTTGATGAAAGACCTGACATTTTGGTTTCAGGTATAAATTATGGATTTAATCTGGGTGAGGATACCCTTTATTCTGGAACAGTTGCTGCTGCGACGGAGGGTTTTTTATATGGAATTCCTTCAATTGCTTTTTCTGTTGGTCCTTATAAAGAGCCTTGTTTTGAAGCAGGGGAATATTATCTTGAAGGAATTCTGAAAAAAATAATTGAAAAAAAATTTTATAAGGAAAAATTTCTTTTAAATGTAAATCTTTTTGATTTAAAGGTGGAGGAGGTTAAGGGGATTAAAATTACAAAACTTGGAAGGAGGCATTATATAAATCCTATAGAGAAGATAGATGAAGGCACTTATAAGATTGGTGGTAAACTTAAATTGATTCCTGAGGAAGATACCGATGCTAAGGCTGTTCTTGAGCATTATGTAAGCATAACTCCTTTAAGGTTAAATACAACCGATTTTGTTTTAATTGAAAAATTGAAGGCAGGATTTTAATTGAATAGAAAAATAGAGGAACTCTTAAAAAGATTTAGTAAGGAAAATGACGAATTTTTTGAACTTAGAAGAGAGATGATTGAGAGCCAGTTGAAGGAAAGGGGGATAAAAGATGAAAGAGTACTTGAGGCATTTCTTGCGGTTCCAAGACATATATTTTTACCTGAAAAAGATAGAAAATTTGCTTATGGAGATTTTCCTCTTCCGCTTTTTGAGGGGCAGACAATAAGTCAGCCATACATGGTTGCCTTAATGGTTGAACTTCTTGAGCCGGATGAAAAAAAGCATATTTTAGAAATAGGAACAGGTTCAGGCTATCAAACAGCGATCCTTGCACTTTTAAATAAACATGTTTATACGGTTGAAAGAATAAAATCTTTATCTGATTATGCAAGGGAAAAATTGAAGGAATTATCTATCGATAATGTTTATTTTCATGTGGGGGATGGTTCAGAGGGTTTGATGGATTTCGCTCCTTATGACGGGATAATAGTTTCAGCAGGTGCACCTGAAGTTCCGGAACCTTATCTGATGCAGTTAAATCCTGGAGGAATAATAGTGATTCCTGTTGGAGACAGATATTATCAGGACCTCATAAAGATTATAAAAACAGAAGAAGGCTTTAAAAGGGAATATTATGGCCCCTGTGTTTTTGTCCCTTTGATAGGGAAGTATGGTTTTGAGGAATAACTGGAGCCGGGCGGATTCGAACCGCCGACCCCCTGGTTGCAAACCAGGTGCTCTCCCACTGAGCTACGGCCCCAGAGAGTTTAATTATAACTTCTTTAAATTAATTTTTTCAAGAATCAGCAAAAAGGAGGGATTTTATCTCTTCTTTCACCTCTTCAGGTTGTATTTTATCAAGATTCTCATCGGGAACTTTTAGAATTTTGCTTTTTCCCAAGGGTCCCCATCTCCTGGGAGTAAAGGGAATTTTTTCGCTGAAAATTGTTAATACTTTTACATTTAAAGCAGATGCGATATGTATTACACCTGTTGAAGGAGCGAATACAAGGTCACATATTGATATAAGATTTATGAATTCTCTTAAATTCAATTTGCTCCTTAGATCTATGATATTTTCTTTCCTATGGATTTCAAAATTTTTTTTTAGTCCGGTTATAAAGATTGTTCCATCTATATCAAGGATTTTTAAAAGTTTTTTATATCTTTCAAAACTCCAGTTGGGTGCAGAGCCCTTTGATTCAGGATGAAGCAAAATAAAAGGTCTTTTATAATTTTTAAATTTTTCCCTTATTTTTCTTCTTTCTTTTTCCTCTAAATAAAGTTTTGGTTTTGTATATTCAATGTCATACCCTGCTTTTTTAAAAAGTAAAACATTGTATTCAGATTCATGAAAGTTGCAGGTTTTTCTATGCATAAAAATTCTTTTGTTGAATAAAGGGGAATAGACTCTGTATGCTGTTCCTATTCTCTCAGGAATCTTAAGTAGAAAGGATAAAAAAGCCTCTTTAAATCTGGGGAAAACATGGACAGCCACATCTATTTTTAAATTTTTTAATTTATTATAAGCGCTTTTTAAATTCTCAAATTCAATTACTTTGTCAATATCCGGATGATTTAAAAGGATCTCTTTGTAAAGGGGGTTTAAGACAAAAAAAATTTTTGAATCAGGATATTTTCTTTTTATTCCTTGAGGAAGAGAAAGAGATAACACAAGGTCTCCAATTTTATCTGTCCTAAAAAGGAGAAAATTCATTTGGAACTTTCAAGATAAAGATATAAAAGATAAAAATGCCGGGGCCCGGAATCGAACCGGGGACACCGGGATTTTCAGTCCCGTGCTCTACCGACTGAGCTACCCCGGCAAAGGAAAATAAATTATAAGGGAAATTATCTTTAAAGTCAAGTCCCTTTTAAAGGACTTTGATGAATTCCGGAGGTATGTGTTCGGTTAAATATATATCACCTGCCTTGTAAAATTTTATTCCCCTTTCATAAGCCTTTTTTGACAGA
>Ga0197143_1000243_pt1 | contig 65177 bp, 55 predicted proteins | sample GBS70_MetaG_FD_148603 | JGI IMG/M metagenome (GOLD analysis project Ga0197143, IMG submission 148603) | Sediment microbial communities from Great Boiling Springs, Gerlach, Nevada, United States - GBS 70_MetaG | ecosystem: Environmental > Aquatic > Thermal springs > Hot (42-90C) > Sediment...
AGGGTTTGGTGGTGCGGGGGTGTATGTGGTGCAGTTGGAGCGTGAGGGGCGAGTGGTTGGGCAGCAGGTTGTGGTGGTTGTGCGGTAAGGAGTTGCCGGCAGGGGGAATTTCCCCTGCCGGCTTTTGTATTTTTGTGCACACGGGGTAAATGTGCAATCTTTCGGAGGAGTTGCAATGTGGCGCAGAGGGTTGACCCTGTTGGTGGCTACGTGGGGCACTGCAACGGTGGTAGCGCTGGCAGGCACGATTATCAAGGTCCGTCCGCCGGCACTTCTGCGACAGTGTGAGGGGGATACGCTGGTGCTCACCGTGCAGGCAGAGCCTCCATTGGGAGAGAGCGGGCTGCAGTATCAGTGGTACAAAGAGGGGCAGCCGCTCAGCGACGGCGGACGTATTAGCGGTGCGCAGACGAATTCACTGCGCATCGTCGACGTTGTCCCGGCAGATGCAGGTGTATACACGGTGGTGGTGACGACGATTCCTTCCGGAGCAACGGAGGAGGCACAAACCGAAGTGACCGTTGTGCAAGCGGTTAATATCACGCAGCAGCCCACGGGGCAGACAGTGTGTGTCGGGGAGCAGCTCACGCTGTCTGTGGAGGCTTCGGGGACGATAGATGGGTATCAATGGTACCACGATGGGAACATCGTGGCGGGAGCGACGGAGGCGACCTACACCACAACGGCATCAACGTCTGATGCGGGGGAGTGGTGGGTTGTCATCATCAGCCCGTGCGGGAATACAATCTCGGAGCGGGTGCAGGTGACGGTGAATGAGCCGCCTTCGATTGCTCAGCAGCCACAGGATGTTGCTGTGTGCCGAGGGGCAACGGTAACCTTGAGCGTCCAGGCAAGCGGGACCGAACCGTTGCAGTACCAGTGGTATCGGGACGGAAGCCCGATTAGCGGAGCCACCTCTGCGACGTACGAGTTCACCGCGACCCAGACGGCCCAGTACTCCGTGCAGGTCAGCAACGTCTGTGGGCAGGTGACCTCGCAGCAGGTGACGGTACGGGTAAAGGAGCCACCGCTGATCACGCAGCAGCCGCAAGGCGGAAGATTTGACCCTGGGAGCCGCGTTGAGCTCCGGGTTGAGGCAACGGGTGAGCCACCGCTATTGTACCAGTGGTACAAGGACGGCGCTCCAATTGCTGGGGCAACCGATGCAAGCTATGTCATTGTCAACGCGAGTAAGTCTGACGAGGGTACCTACTTCTGCGTTGTCACGAATGAGTGCGGCAGTGATACCAGTGAGCAGGTACAGGTGCAACTGACGGGCGTATCCGAGCCTGCGGTACTCAACGGAGTGCAGTTGTGGCGTGCGGAGCCGCATCCGGTGAGCGCACAGGCACGGGTTCGGTATGTGCTGCCCGAGGGTGGATGGGTGCGGCTGGAGTTGCTCGATCTGCACGGGCGTTCGATGGCGACGGTGTACCGGGGCGTCCGTGCTGCAGGTGAGCATAGCGCTGTGCTGGACGCTGAGCGATTGAACCTCCCGGCAGGAGTGTACGTGGTGCAGTTGGAGACGCCGTTTGGGATTGTGCGGCAACCACTCATCCTCGTGCGGTGAGCTTGAACATCGGATACGGGAAGCCCGCTGCGGAGAATTCCTCAGCGGGCTTTTTTTGTCTTGTGCTGCTGGGGATGGTGCTGGTGGGAGCCAGGGGATCCCTTGCAGCCGCGGTGCACTCGGAACCACAGCGGTGTGGCTTCCCCCAGTGGCTGGAGCGGTGGCAGCGGGGGGAGCACCTCCTTGCCGAACGCCCGCAACTGCCCTGCTTCTGGGAGACCCCTAATGGACGCTTCCGCTTCCACTATGCTCTGGAGGGATCCAACGCCGTGCCTGCCGAGGATGCCGATGGCAACGGCGTACCGGATTACGTGGATACCGCTGCTGCTCTCCTGGACTATGTCTGGCGCGTACTGGTGGACACCTTGGGATTCCCACCACCACCTTCGGATATGGGCGCAGGTGGCTCCGAGGCGTACGACATCTACTTTGTCAACCTCGCAGCCGAAGGGCTTTACGGAGAGACCGTTCCAGAACGACTGCTCCCCTCCGGCAGCGGATTGCCGCGCTTTACCTCTTTCCTGCGCGTTGACAACGACTACAGCCCAGCGGATTCCTTCCAAGGGCGGCGGCTCTACTATGAGAGCGGCATCCGAGCCCTCCGCATTGCACTGGCGCATGAGTTCGGGCATGCAATCCAATTTGGCAACTACGGCATTACCCGCCGAGGTACCCTGCTGTATGAGCTCTACAGCACGTACCTGGAGTGGCGCGTCTTCCCCGATACGCGCGATTATGAGCAATTCCTGCCGGAGCTCTTCCAGAAGCCGGAGAGCTGCGTCTTCGGTCGTGCCGACGACGGCTGGTTGGGCTACCGCTTCGCTCTCTTTGGGCAGCATGTGTACTTGCGCTATGGGGATGAGCCGTGGCGCCAGATGTGGGAGCTCATCGGGCGGGGAATCCACCCGTATGCGGCGCTCGATAGTGCACTCCGCCTGCGCTGCCAGAGGTCCCTTGCAGAGGTGTGGTGTGGGTTCGTCGAGTGGCTCTACTACACTGGCGAGCGTGCTCGACCTGGGTATTTCCCACAAGAGCGGGCTCGGCACTACCCAATGGTGCGCTTTGGCTGGAGTGAACGCTTTACACCACCGCGCCAGATGTGCTCCGGAGAGCTGCAGCCCTTTGAGTTTCGCTTCCTGCGCATCGTCTTCCCGTCGCGTGGGGCAACGCCCGATACGCTGGACGTGGGGCTGAGCAACCCGGACCTGGCAGCGGTCGTGGGGGCAATCGCGCGCCGAAGCGGCTATGTGTTCCTCTGCGGCAGTGACGTGGAGGGCGAGCCCCTGCCCGGGACGCCGTATCGGGTGCGGCTGGAGGACCCGCAACAGCGGCTCTGTAGCGTGCGCTTCTGGAATACGGGCGTGCCGGTGGAGTTACTTGCCGAGCCCTTCCCGCAGCCGTATGTGCCCGGAGAGCACGGACGGATCTGCTTCCCGCTGCCCCAAGAGAGCGAAGAAGCGGCACCGGGGCTGGAGCTGTTTACGACCGCGATGGCACCCGTTCTGCGGCGTTCGCTGCGGGTGGAGCGGGTCGAACACTGGTTGAGCGGCTGTACCGAGCTTCCGGCATTGCCGCCGGGGATGTATCTGTTCCGAGTCCGCATGGCGAGAGCAGAGGTGTGGGGTAAGTTGCTGGTGAAGGGCGCGCCATGAACGTTGCGCTCGAAGTAGAGGGGCTTGCCAAGGCGTATGTTCCTGGACGGTGGGTGGTGCGCGGGCTCTCCCTGCGGCTGAAATCGGGCGATTCACTTGCAATTGTGGGTGCCAACGGAGCCGGAAAGACAACGCTCATCAAGCTCCTCGGAGGGCTGCTTGAGCCAACTGCGGGGAGGATTCGCCTGTGGGCCGACGATCGGCAGGCGGCGCCAGCGGAGGTGCTCTCCCGATGGATTGGAATCGCAACGCCGGCGATGCAGTTGTACGGGGAATTCCGGGTCGAAGAGCTGCTGCGCTTTGGTGCTCGGCTCCGTGCCTGCAGTGCCTCCGATGAGCGGATTGCCCGAGTGCTGGAACGCTTACAGTTGAGTGCGGTCGCCCAGCAGCGGATTGAGGCGCTCTCCTCTGGGATGCAGCAGCGGGTCCGGATTGCGTTGGCGCTGGTGCACTCTCCCTGGCTGCTGCTGTTGGACGAGGCAACGGCAACGCTGGATGCCGCCGGCATTGCCGCAGTGGAGGAGCTCGTCAAGGAACATTGTCGTCAGGGAGGAATCCTTGTCGCCGCAACGAATGCCGAACACGAGCGCCGCTGGTGTCGGCAAGTGTTGGACCTATCAGGGATGCGCAGATGAGCCACATGTGGACGTGGCTGACGCTGGCGGTCCTCTGCGGGTGTATGCCGCCCATACGAGGCGAGCAGCCCTGCAGCGGGTGGGAAGCCGTGGTGAATTTCCGTCTTCCGCCGCGGATGGACTTCTGCGGCGAGCCCGTGCCCCTGGAACGACAGGATGTCCAGGAGGCGCTGGAGCGCGAATTCTACCTCCTGCTGCAGCAGCCGGGGCAGCTGGTGCTCTACCTCAAGCGTTCGGGACGCTACTTTGAGCTCTTCGAGCGGGTGCTGCGTCGCGCGCAGATGCCCTCGGACCTCAAGTATGTCGCCATTGCAGAGAGTGCGCTGTTGCCGACCGCGCGCTCGCCCAAGGAGGCTGTGGGACTATGGCAGATTATTCCTGAGACGGCGCGGCAGCTTGGGTTGCGTGTGGATTCACTGGTAGATGAGCGGCGCCATCCGGAGCGGAGCACGCAGGCAGCGGTGGAGTACCTACGGCGCGGGTACGAACGCTTCGGCAGTTGGACGCTGGCAGCAGCCGGCTACAACATGGGGCACGATGCACTCCAGCAGCAGTTGCAACGGCAAGGGGTACAGAACTTCTACGATGCCCTCCTCAACGAGGAGACGACGCGCTACATCTACCGCATCCTCGCCATCAAGCACCTCCTGGAGAACGCGGCGCAGTTTGGGCTTATTCTGACTCCGTACCCCGCGCTGCGGGGACGGCGCATCCGCTGGGAGCGCGAGATACCCGACCTGGTCGCCTGGGCGCGGCAGCAGGGAGTGCGCTATCGGGATGTGCGCCTGCTCAATCCCTGGATTTTGCGGGACCGGCTTCCAGCACCGCCGCCGGATTCGGCATACGAGATCCTGCTGCCAGAGTAGCGCTCACGCGGAAGTCCCTTGCGGGGTTGCGTGAGCCAAGAGGAGCTCTTCAGAGGTCACAAGGATTGCCCCGGCGCGGCGCATCTCCTCTAACGCCCGCTCCCCATCCCCAGGCGAGACGTTGACCGCGCGGACAGCATCGGTGACGACATAGGTGCGGAAGCCTTCGCGCAGAGCGTCCAGGACGGTGGCGCGGACGCAGTAGTCGGTCGCCAACCCGGTGACGTAGAGCTCCTCCACACCGTGGCGACGCAGGTACTCGGCGAGATTCTCATTGGTGGCTTCGAAGGCGGAATAGCCATCATCGCGATTCCCCGTGCCCTTGAGGAAGACCTGGTCAATGCGCTCGGCACGGAGCGCCGGATGGAATTCCGCCCCCGGCGTTCCCTGGACGCAGTGCGGAGGCCATTTCTGGAAGTGTACCGTCTCGCTCGGGTGCCAGTCTTTGGAAGCGAGCACAAGAGGGAAGTGGTCCATCAGCCGGTTGATGACGGGCACTACCTGGTCACCCTCCGGCACAGGGAGAGCTCCACCGGGGCAGAAGTCGTTCTGCACGTCCACGATGAACAGCGCCTTCATGGCTTGGGGAAGGTTTCAAGGGACAGCTCCGCTGCTATAGACGGAGCGCCTCCTGCACGAGTCTATCGCGCAACTCCTTGAGCTGAGCGCTGATGCCGACGGGGTAGATGTGCGGATTCTCAAAGCGTTTGTGCGGTGCCGGAAGTGCGGCAAGGCGCTCAGCCGCATAGGAGCGGGATTCCGCCGGGGTTGGGAGCGGTCGGCACAGCTCTCCATTGCGGACGAAGCAGTGCAGGAGCGGCTCAGGGCTGAGCCCATCTACGGCGATGCGCTGCAGCGGGAAATAGGGGTGGTACAGCTCCCGTGGGGGTTCGGACTCGCTCTCCAAGGCGATGCCATCGGCAGCAAAGCTCCCATCGGTGGCGCGGTAGCGGAGGAGTTGCTTACGCCCCGGCAGCAGCACCTTGGTGAAGTCGTCGGAGACCTTGAGTGTGGGGCGTCCGGCGCATTCGACAAGCTTGTAGACACCGTCGAGCGCTGGGCAATCGTAGGCGGTGACGAGTCGGGTTCCTACGCCGAAGCCATCAACGGGCGCGCCCTGCTCCAGGAGGCTGCGGATGACGTATTCGTCGAGCTGGTTGGAGGTGAAGATCTTGACGTAGTGCAAGCCCGCCTCATCCAGGAGTGCCCGAGCCTGCTTGCTGAGCGTTGCCAGGTCGCCACTGTCAATGCGCACGCCCAGCAGCCGGTAGCCCTGCGCCTCCAGCTCCTTGGCGACCTGGATGGCATTGGGGATGCCGCTGCGGAGCGTGTTGTACGTATCCACAAGCAGCACGCAGCGGTCCGGATAGATTCGGGCAAAGGTGCGGAAGGCTTCCAGCTCGTCCTCGAAGCTTTGGATCCAGGAGTGCGCCTGGGTTCCGGTGATGGGGATGTCATAGAGCATGCCTGCAACGACGTTAGAGGTGGCGTCCACCCCGCCGATGTAGGCGGCTTTGCTGGCAAGCACCCCGCCCCAGCCTTGGGCGCGCCGCAGCCCGAAATCGGCAACGAAGCGCTTGCCGGCAGCCCAGCGGATACGGGCGGCTTTGGTTGCAATCAGGGAAGCAAAGTTGAGCAGGTTCAGCAACAGCGTCTCCAGAAGCTGCGTCTCCAGCAGCCCTCCTTCGATGCGCACAAGCGGTTCACGGGGGAAGACCACTTCGCCTTCGAGCACACTCCAGATGGAGCCGCGGAAGCGGAAGGTGCTCAAGTAGTGCAGAAACTCTTCGCGGAAGCCATGCGCTCGGAGGTACTCCAGATCCTCTTGGGAGAAGCGCAGTTCCAGCAGAGCCTCCAAAAGGTCGCTCAACCCTGCAAAGACTACATACCCGCCGCCGAAGGGATTGCTGCGGAAGAAGTACTCGAAGACCGCCGGAAGCTCGGCGCGTCCGCTCAGGAAGTAGCCCTGTGCCATCGTGAGCTCGTAGAGGTCGGTGTAGAGTCCAAGGTGTCGCAGGAAATCACGCATTGGGATTGCTGTGGCTGACGAACTCTCCAAGGGCTTCGGCGTAGCAGCGCTGGGTCTGCTCCTCTTGCAGGAGCGCTTTCAGTAGGAAGCAAGGGGGGGTAGCTCGGAGCACGTGGGCAGTACAGTGAAGCTGAGCCCCGACGGGTACGGGGACGCGGTAATGCAAGCGTAGTCGGCGGGTCCATGCGGAGATCCCCATGGCAGAGAGTAGCTTCCCCATCGTCTCGTCCAACAGCAAGGCGATGATGCCGCCGTGGAGAACACCGGCTTTGCCTTGCCAGGTGGGATGCCCGCGCACCCAGGTGGAGATACTCTGCGCCGCGCGGTTGTAGAGGAAGCTCAAGCCCAGCCCTTGAGGATTGGCACCGCCACACGCGATGCAAGGCTTTTCTGGCTGCGGACGCAGCAGTGTGTACTCCTCCGACGCCTCCAATGGCTCAATCACTACCGGGAAGCGCAGTTCGGGCAGATGCAGGCTGTAGTACGGTCCCCAGGGCTCAAGCCAGCGGACAAGCTCCAAGAGCGCCGCAGGGGCAAGCCGCCCCCATTGCCCTACAGGGGCGGCATGGTAGAGGATTCCTTCGGCGGAGAAGCGCAGCAGCTCCGGAACAAGCGGAACAGCAAGCCCGCCGGCATAGAGGAGCTGCCCATCGGCGTAGCGCTGGAACACAATTGGGGTATCGGCACAGCGGACGTAGTTGCGCTCCCCTGCACAGAGGACCACGTACGGATAGTCCGGATACCGCCCCGTGGTGTTGGGACGCAGGTGGCGAAAGAAGAAGCGGAGAAACCCCTCGTCGGTCAGCTCCGAACCCTCGTGCCAGAGCCGACCGTGGAGGTCAATCTCGTAGAAGTACTCCCGCTGTGGCTGCAGCGGTGTCACGGTCAGCAAGATATGGACCAGCGTAACTTTGTAGCCGCGAAAGTACACAGTGCACGTGGAACGACGCAAGGGTGCTGCCATGGCAGTCTATTCTGCGCAATTGCCCTTAGGGAATCCAGTGCCAGAGTTCGAATTGTTGGATGTGATCTCCGGGCAGAAGCGTTCACTGCGTGAGCTCAGATCCGACCGGGCAACCGTCATCATGTTCATCTGCAACCACTGCCCGTATGTCAAGCACATCCAGCACAAGCTTGTCGAGCTTGCGCGCGAGTATATGGCGCGTGGGGTCTCCTTTGTGGCGATCAATCCGAACGACCCAGAGAGCTATCCGGAGGATTCCCCAGAGAACATGCGCGCAGTTGCCCAGCAACTGGGCTATCCCTTCCCGTACCTCTTCGACGAGACGCAGGAGGTTGCCCGAGCATACGGTGCAGCGTGCACGCCGGAGTTCTATGTCGCCGATGGGGAGTTGCGGCTGGTCTACCATGGTCGTTTCGATGCTTCGACTCCGGGCAATGGGCTGCCGGTGACAGGCGAAGAGCTGCGGGCAGTCCTGGATGCCTTGCTGGAAGGGCGCCCGGTGCCGCAGGAGCAATACCCTGCCCTGGGATGCAGTATCAAGTGGAGAAGCACCCAAGGCTGATTGGGCTCAATCCTCGGCAAGGTGTGTCTCAGTAGCCGTTGCAAGCCAACAAGATAACTTGTCAACGGTGCAACTTGTTGCATTCTCGGCAGAGGGAAGCAATGGGGTTTCGTCTCTTCGGCGTAGTGTTGGGTGTGGTGCTGGGCGCTGTTGTTCTCGGGCATGCCCAGGAGTTGCAGGTGCATGGGTACGTGTTTGGGGACTATTGGTACAAGCTGATGGGGGATAGTTTGGCACTGCCGGCAGAGTATGCACCCTTCCCAAAGGCAATGCAGGCGTTTGAATTCAGGCGGGTCTATCTCTATGCTGATGCACGGCTGAGCGAGAACTGTAGCGCCCGACTGCTTATGGAATCGAACAATGGCTCGTTGGATGCCGGGCGGCGCTATTCGTTTTTTGTCAAAGAGGCCTGGGTTCGATGGCAGGGAGTACTGCCGGCAACGGAGCTGGGGCTTGGGATACTGGGAACGCCGACATGGCGCTTCTCCGAGGATGTCTGGGGATACCGCTCGTTGGAGAAAGCCGTGATAGACTTCTGGAAATTGGGTAACGCAGTGGATTTCGGTGCTGCTGTCGTGACCATCGTGGGGCAAAAGGCGCCGCAGTTGCGGCTCTGGGCTATGCTGGGCAATGGCAGCGGTGTGGGAGCCGAAGGAGATCGCCACAAGAAGCTCTACGGCAGCGCTCTGCTCCAGCTCCCTGGCGGAGTTGCTGTGGAGCTGTACGGGGATTGGGAGCCGATGGGTAATGCTCGGGAGCGCACCACAGCAAAGGCGACATTGGCGTATCGGACACAGAGTGCTGCCGTTGGAATAGAAGCATTTGGGCACGAATCCGGAGCCGCACACCCGGCGGGCATGAGCGTGTTCGGACGGATGCAGCTACTCAAACAGCCTGACCTGCGCCTTGTTGCCCGCGCGGATTGGGTGGACCGAGATCGCCGGCAGCGGGATGCCGGAGAGCGCGTGGTATTTGGACTCTTTGGCGTAGATTACCGTCCGTTGCCGCAGCTCCAGTTGATGCCCAATCTGTGGTGGCTACGGCGGTTGCCGAAATCGGCAGCGGAATCCCGAACAACGATAGCGGTCGTGCGCATGAGCTTCTTTGTCCGATATCCGTAGAGCCGGATGCGCATTGCACTGCTGGGCTGTGGTGCGATTGGTTCCAGCGTCGCCGAGGCGCTTGCCCGTGGGGAGGTGCCGGGAGCTGCGCTGTGCGCGGTGTTCGACCAAGTGACAGAGCGGGCAGAGCGGGTCAGCCGGCTGTTTGAACCACCGGTGGCAATAGCGCACAACATCGAGGAGTTGCTCCAGTCTGGCTCCGAACTGGTCGTGGAGGCAGCTTCGCAGCAAGCAGTGCAGCAGTACGGGGAGCGTATTCTCCACGCCGGGTGCGACCTACTGCTGCTCAGCGTTGGGGCTCTACTGGAGCCCCCGGGGCAGGAGCTTCCGGCAGAAGCGGTGCGCTTGGGACGACGGCTGTACATCCCCTCCGGCGGGATTGCCGGCATTGATGGGGTGCGCGCCGCTGCTTTCCGCGGGGAGATCGAAACGGTGGTGCTCACCACGCGGAAGCCCCCGCATGCGCTCTCGCCGGAGACCTTGGTGCAGCATCTGCAGTTGAAGCCGGAGCAGATCCAGCAGCCGATGCAGGTATACGAAGGCTCTGCCCGGGAGGCGGTGCGCCACTTCCCCGCCAACATCAACATCGCCGCAACGTTGAGCCTGGCGGGAATTGGACCTGATCGGACCCTTGTGCGGATTATTGCCGATCCGACCCTCTCGGTCAACGTGCACGAGATCTACGTTCGGGGCACCTTCGGGGAATTGACGCTGGTGGTGCGCAACATTCCGCATCCGGAAAATCCCCGTACAAGCCTGCTGGCAGTGCTCTCGGTGCTGGAGATGTTGCGTCGGATTTGCTCCTGGGGAATTCACCTGGGCACGTGACTACCCCAGCAGCAGCGCAGCAGCGCAGCCCAGTGCCAGCGCTGTGGAGATAGATACAGGCAGCCATACTGGACCCATCCACGGGCGCGGGAAGAGCAGGAAAAGGTCCAGCACCACCAGGGAGCGCGGCCAGCCAACCAAGCGGCGCAGCCAAGCGTAGTAGCTCACATCCCACACGCCGAAGCTCCAGCCCAGCACCAGTGGTGCCCGAGCCAGATTCGGAGCGCTCAGCAGGGCAATGAGCGCCAGGAGTACAAGCACGGTAAGCTCGCGCAGCTGTTCGGCGCGCAGAAGTTCGCGCGGAATGCGCTCCAGTGCCAGCACATTCGATGCCCCCGGTGGGATTCCCAGCGCACGCCGCAGGTAGGCAACGGTCAGGGCTTCCCAGTACCCCAGCACGATGGCAAGGAGTCCCGTGGCCAGCAGCAGGAGCATTGCAGGATGGCTTACACGACGCGCTCGAGCACCTCGATGGCTGCCCTCAGGCGCTGCCAGTGTTCGCGGTAGAGCGTCGGCAGTGGGAGCTGTCCGGCGGCGAGCAACTCGGCTCCGTGCTCTGGCGCACCACTGGCGAGCGCAACTGCAGCAACTCCGGCGGTTGCCCGCACCAGCCCTACCGTCAAGCGGGCAAAGGGAACGGGTGGGAGCTCACGTCCTACGGCTTCGTGCAGCAGTTCGCGCAGCTGCCGTGCACGCTCCCAGGCTCGGGCAGCATAGTAGCGGTCAATGTCGGCGAGCGCTTGCCGGAAACGCTCCTCGTAGTGCTGCCAGAGGCTGTTTTCCGCCATGTTCAGCATGCGCACGGAGGATTCCACTGTGCGGAAGCGCTCCAGGAGATACCCCGTGCGCAGCTCCTCCCAGTCCTCATAGCTGACGCGTTGCTGCCAATGCTCCTCCAGGAAGAGCCCCAGTGTGAGCGATTCACGCAACAGCTCCCGTTGGTACGGCTCCTGGAGCTGCGAAACGAGCGCGTGGACGAGCTCGGCTTCGGTATGCACAAACTCCCGGAGCTGTGCCCGAATGTGCTCCAACGACACCAGGCTGGAACCACTCAATGGAGGTTCGCTCAGCCGCACCCGCCGCCCTCGGACTACCGCGTTGAGCGGACGGTAGGCAAGGACCTGAAGTCCGGCGCCGAGAGCATACTCCAGCACGGTGCGCTGTCCATGGTTGGGCTCGGTCGCAGCGGAGTGCTCAAAGAGGTTCAGCGGCAGCGCCAGAAGCCGGAAGTGGTGCTGTGTGCCAGCAACGCTGTGTGCCAGCTCAAGTAGCTCAGCCGCTGAGAGGAAGAGTGGATCGGTTGCCGGAAGGTGGAAGCTTTCGGAAAGCACGCCGTAGAAGCGGATACGCCCACTGTGGACCCATGCCTCCAGCGCGGCAAAGGCTCGCTCCAAGCGCAGGAACAGCTCGCGCCGCACCTCCTGCAGCGGAATCCCGCGCTGCAATGCCCATTGCAGGAAGAGCTCAGGACGCTGCAGCAGAATCCCCGTCACGCCCAGCCGACCCAAGCGCTGCTCTGCAGCAGCAAGCTGCTCGTGCAAAAAGTCCGGATGGAGGCAGTAGCTGACACCCTCGGAGAGGCGTACCAGCTCCGGGTAGGGATTCCCGCTCCGTTCCCGCTCCAAGGCGCGCTGGTAGAGCCCGCCCTCCAGCAATCCAAGGATGCTGAGCGCATACACGGTATCCTCCGTGGTTGCTGAACCCAGGAGAGCTTCGGCTGCACCGTCGTCGTGGCTGGGGAAGGAAAGGAACAGGCGAATTCCCTGCCGCAGCATCTGCTCGAGCCGTTGTGGGGCGTTGGGCGCCAGCGAGAGCCGGCAGGCAGAGATCCCCACCGGCGGCAGCGAGACATCCTCCGCCGCAAGATGCTTCAGCTCCATTGGTCGGTCCTCTGTAGCAATACCCAAGGTGCAAAAGTATGGAGAAGCGCGCACGTGGCTCCTGGCAATGCTGCCGCCGAGTGTGCGTCTGTGGCGCCAAGCAACCAACATGGAGCCGATGGGGACGCAGCGGATCTGGATTCTGCCCGATTTCCTTGCCAGCCAGATCGCTGCCGGGGAGGTCATCCAGCGCCCGGAGTCGGTGGTCAAGGAGCTGGTGGAGAACTCCCTGGATGCCGGGGCAACGCAGATTGCCGTGAGCGTGCGCGGAGCAGGCAAGCAGCTCGTCCACGTTGTGGACAACGGCTGTGGGATGAGCCGGGAGGATTTGGCGCTCTGCATCCGGCGCCACGCCACAAGCAAGCTGCGCTCTGCAGAGGATCTGCACCGCATCACAACGCTGGGCTTCCGCGGCGAGGCGCTGGCGGCGATTGCAGCCGTAGCCCATCTGGAGATTCGCACGCGTGCAGCAGAGGAGGATACGGGCTGGCGCCTGCTTTCCGAGCCGGATGCCCAGCCACGCATCGAGCCCTGGGCAATGGAGCCAGGCACGCAGGTCTTCGTGCGCAACCTCTTCTTCAACGTCCCGGCGCGCCGGAAGTTCTTGCGCTCGGATTTGAGCGAGTTCCGCCTGATCTCCGACCTGATGGTGCGCTTTGCACTTGCGGCTCCACATGTGCGCTTGACCTTCAGCGATGAGCGCACGGTGATCTTCGATTTGCCGGCGGGGACTTTGCTGGAGCGGCTGGAGCGGTTGTTTGGCGAAGAGTTCGCGCGCGCGCTCATCCCCGTCGAGGCTGCCGAAGGAGGAGTTGCGCTGAGCGGATTCATCGGGCATCCCCAGCAGGCGCGTCCCAGCCGGGCGCAGCAGTTTCTCTTTCTCAACGGGCGCTGGATTCAGCACAAGGGCATTGCCCATGCGGTATTTGCTGCCTACGAGCAGCTCTTGGAACCGGGGACCTTCCCGCCATTTGTGCTGCGCTTGGAGCTGGATCCGGAGCGCGTGGATGTGAACGTGCACCCGCAGAAGTACGAGGTCAAGTTTGAGGATGAGCGCTTCATCTACGGCGTTGTGCACACGGCAGTTGCCCGGGCGCTGCACAGCCACAATGTGGCGCCAGCACTGGAATGGGGGCTGGCGCAAGCACCGCTGGAGCAGCAGCCCGATCCGCACTCGGGGCAGGTCCTGGTCAATCGCCTCACGGGCGAGATTGTGCTACCGGAGCGCTTCCACCGGCGGGCGGCACCTGTTGGGGTGCGTCCGGTTGTGGCACCGGCTCCACCGGTGGTCCACCCGGCGCAGCAGCCCGAGCTTGCAGAGTTGCTCCCCAGCCCGCGCTGCTGGCAGCTCCATCGCCGCTACATCCTCTGGGAGACCCCACAGGGGGTACGGATCGTGGACCAGCACGTTGCTCATGAGCGGGTGCTCTACGAGCGCATTCTGCGCCTCTTCGAGCGTGGGGAGCCCTTCCCACAGCGGCTGCTGCTTCCGTTGACGCTACAACTGGATCCGGCAGCCTTTGCAACGCTGGAGGAGCTACGGGCGGAGCTGGAACGCCTGGGCTTTGAGCTGCGACTGCTCCCGCCGAACCACGTGGAGCTGCAAGCAGTACCGGCGGAGTTTCCCGCAGGTAAGGAGGAGCAGCTCCTCTGCGAGCTCCTGGAGTCCTACCGCGAGTACGAGCAGCATATCCCCGGTGGGGTGCGCGAGCGCGTTGCTGCCGCACTTGCCTGCCGCATGGCGGTCAAATCCGGAGAGGAGCTTTCAGAGCTGCAGATTCGGTCCCTGTTGCAGCAGTTACTTGAATGCCGCTTGCCGTATGTGTGCCCGCACGGACGCCCCGTGTTCGTGGAGCTGCCGCTGGAGGAGTTGGATCGCCGCTTCGAGCGGCGCTAAGGGGTGCCCGGAGCGGGGATCGAACCCGCACGGGGCTTCCGCCCCACGGGATTTTAAGTCCCGTGCGTCTACCAGTTCCGCCATCCGGGCAGGGCGGCAACGCAAATTTAGCCGCCGCCTCCGGAATCCGAACATAGCTGCTGTGGAAGGTGCTAATTTTGCTTTTCCCTGTGCCGACATGGGATGAAGACGCTTGAGCACATCCGCAACTTTTGCATCATCGCGCACGTGGACCACGGGAAGTCCACGCTGGCGGATCGACTGCTGGAGCTGACCGGGACGCTCAATCCACGCCAGATGGGGGTCGAGCAGGTGCTCGATGACAACCCCTTGGAGCAGGAGCGCGGCATCACCATCAAGCTGCACGCGGTGCAGATGCGCTACCGCGCCGCCGATGGCAATACGTACGTGCTCAACCTGATAGACACGCCGGGGCATGTGGATTTCTCCTACGAGGTCTCGCGTTCGTTGGCAGCCTGCGAAGGAGCACTGCTCGTCGTAGATGCCAGCCAGGGAGTTGAAGCGCAGACCATCAGCAATTTGTACCTGGCGGTAGATGCTGGGCTGGAGATTATCCCGGTCATCAACAAGATCGACCTGCCCAGCGCTGCCGGCATGATTCCGCAGGTGCGCCAGCAGCTTGTCGACCTCATTGGCTGCCGGGAGGAGGAGATTCTGCTGGTGTCGGCAAAGCACGGGACAGGGGTGGATGCGGTTCTGGAGGCGATTGTGCAGCGGATTCCGCCACCCAAGGGCGACCCCGATGCCCCCTTGCGGGCGCTGATCTTCGACTCGATGTTCGACCCCTACCGCGGCGTAGTGGTCTACGTGCGCGTCTTCGATGGGACGTTGCGTCCGGGGCAGCGGGTGCTCTTCTGGGCAACGCAGCAGGTCTACCAAGTGGATGAGGTCGGCATCAAGCAATTGCGCCGCCAGCCGGTGGAGGAGCTCAGCGCAGGCATGGTGGGCTATTTCGTTGCCAACATTCGCCGCGTGCAGGATACCAAGGTCGGCGATACGGTCACCCATGCTGAGCGCCCGTGTACGGAGCCGGTACCGGGCTTTCGGGAGGTCAAGCCGATGGTCTTCTGCGGCATCTACCCGGCGAACTCGGAGGACTTCGAGCAACTGCGCGATGCCCTGGCGAAGCTGGCACTCAACGATGCCGCGATCGTCTACGAACCGGAAAGCTCGGCAGCCCTTGGGTTCGGCTTCCGCTGCGGCTTCCTGGGGTTGCTCCACATGGAGATTGTGCAGGAGCGGCTGGAACGGGAGTTCGGGCAGAACATCGTCGTCACTGTCCCCAACGTCCGCTACCAGGTGCGCAAGACCAACGGAGAGGTCGTCTTCGTGGAAAACCCTGCGCAGATGCCACCACCCACTCTCATTGCCGAGATTGCCGAACCGTACATCCGCGCCCAGATCATCACGCCCAGCGAGTACATCGGCGCCATTCTGCAGCTGTGCATTGAGCGGCGCGGAGTGCAGACCGGCATCTCCTACCTGCTGCCGACGCGCGTGGATTTGCAGTTCGAACTGCCGTTGGCGGAGGTCATCTTCGACTTCTACGACAAGCTCAAGTCCGTCTCCCAGGGCTATGCCTCGCTCGACTACGAGCCTATTGGCTATCGCCCCGGCGACCTGGTCAAACTGGACATCCTCATCAACGGAGAGCCTGTGGATGCGCTCTCGATGATTGTGCACCGCAGCCGTGCCTATGATTGGGGGCGCAAGCTCTGTGCGAAGCTACGCGAGCTGATACCGCGCCAGCTCTTTGAGGTGGTGATCCAGGCAGCCATAGGTTCGCGCGTGATTGCGCGCGAGAGCATTCCGCCACTGCGCAAGAATGTGCTTGCCAAGTGCTACGGTGGCGATGTCACGCGCAAGCGTAAGCTGCTGGAGCGCCAAAAGGAGGGCAAAAAGCGCATGAAGCAGGTCGGACGTGTCGAGATCCCACAAGAGGCATTTCTGGCAGTCCTGAGCATCGAGAAATGAAGCAGCAGCTACGGCAAGCCATCGGAGTAATGCGCAATGGGTGGCAGCGCTACCGGCAGTGGAGTCGGCGTCGCAAGGAGCGGCGCCGCAAGCCGCAGAATGCCCTGGAGGCAGCGATCTCCTGGGTACGCAGCCTCCTGGGCGCCCTGGTGGTGGTCATGATCATCAACGGGCTGGCGGTGGCGTCTTTCGTTGTGCCCACCGGCTCGATGGAGAACACTGTGATGGCGGGGGATTTCCTCTTCGTCAACCGGCTGATCTTTGGACCCTCCACGCCGCAGATTATCCCGTTTGTGAACATCCCGCTGCCGTACATTCAGTTTCCGGGGCTGCGCCGCCCGCAGCGTGGGGATGTGATCGTGTTCATCTTCCCCGGCTACCGCGATGAGGTGCGCCCGCGCGAGTTCCAGTACTACCTCAAGCGCTGTGTTGCCGTCGCCGGCGATACGCTCGAGATCCGCAACAAGCGCGTGTTCGTCAACGGGGTCGAACAGCCCCTGCCGCCCAAAGCGCTCGTGACCACGCTGCCGCCACCGCCTAACGACCAGTACCGCACCTTCCCACGCGGACGTGGCTACACGCGCGACAACTACGGTCCCATCCGCATCCCGAAGCGCGGGGACACCATCTGGCTCACCCTGCAAAACCTGCTGGAGTGGGATATCTTCATCCGCCGTGAAGGGCACACCGTTGCCGTGCAGCAGGGACAGATTCTAATCGATGGGCAGCCGCGTAACTTCTACGTCGTGGAGCGTGACTACTGCTTTGGGCTGGGGGACAACCGCGACAACAGCGAGGACAGCCGCTACTGGGGCTTCATCCCGATGGAGAACGTCGTCGGCAAGCCCATCATCGTCTACTGGTCGTGGGATCCCAATATCCCGCTGTGGTCGATATTTGCAAAGCTTGCCAGCGTTCGGCTCGGTCGCATCGGTACGCTCATTGACTGAGGATGTGTGCACTGTGGGTGTGGCGTGCGCGGTGTGTCCATGGAGAGCGCGCAGCAACGCTTGGGACAAGGACAGAGGCAGCGAGTGAGCGCCTGAGTTGGCGCGACATTGTAGCGGTCTTTGCCGTTGCACTCCTTGTTGGAGTGCTGCTCAAAAGCTGTGTTGTGGAGCTGTACTGGGTTCCTTCGGGTTCGATGAGCCCGACATTACTGCCGGGCGATTACGTCATGGTCAGCAAGGTTGCCTATGCTCTGGGGTTGCCCGAACGGCTCCCGTTGCTGATGGTGCATCTGCCGTGGCAGCTACGCTGGTGGTATCGCGGCATCCAACGCTGGGATATCGTGGTGTTTGAATTCCCGCAGTCGAGAGAGCCGCACTACTACCTCAAGCGCGTTGTGGGCTTACCTGGAGATACGCTGCGCTTCTCCGGCGATACGCTCTGGATTGGCACCCAAGGGTACCTGCTGCCAGGGCTGCGCGAATCCCGGCACCGCGTGGTAGTGCCCTACCGGGGTATGGTGCTCGAACTCACGCCCTCGGTCGTGAAGCAGTTCGCCAGCGTCTTTGCCGAAGAAGGGGTCCAGGTAGAGTGCCGTGGAGACCAGGTGCTGCTCAACTCCGTGCCGGCGCGCACGTACACGGTGCGACAGGACTACTACTTCGTCATGGGCGACAACTACGAGCTGAGCTTCGACTCGCGGCATTGGGGCACAGTGGCGCAGCGGCGCATCCTGGGGAAGGCGCTCCTTGTTGTCTACTCGCGCGATGTCGCAACGGGCAGTGTGCGCTGGACTCGAATCGGGCGCTTCCTGCACTGATGCGCGGCATCTACGTGCATATCCCCTTCTGCCAACACAAGTGCAGCTACTGCGACTTCTACTCGGTCGTGCAGTTGCAGTTTGCCGAGCAGTTTGTCCGCGCCCTGTGCCGCGAGATGCAGCTGTGCACCGAGCAGATGCCGGAGCTTGCCGAGCGGCCGATCACGACGGTGTTCCTGGGTGGTGGGACACCTTCGCTGTTGCCGCTGCCGCAATTGGAGGCGATTGTGCTGCAGTTGCACGCGTTGTTCCCCATTGCCGAGGACGCGGAGTGGAGCATCGAAGCCAATCCGGGCACGGTTGACCTTGAGCGTCTGCGAGCCATCCGCGCGCTGGGATTCCGCCGCATCAGCTTTGGCGTGCAGTCCTTCCAGGAAGCCGAACTGCGCTTTCTGGAGCGCATCCACACGCCGCAGGAGGCGCGCGCTGCCGTGGAATGGGCACATGCAGCGGGATTCGATTCCATCAATGTGGACCTGATGTTCGCCATCCCTGGGCAGACGCTGCACTCCTGGGAGCGCACCTTGCAGGAGGCGCTGGCGTTGGCGCCACACCACATCTCCGCGTACAGCCTCATCTGGGAGCCGGGCACGCCGCTGTATGCCCGCTGGCAGCGCGGCGAGGTGCACCCAGTTGCCGAAGAGCTCGATGCACAGATGTATGCCCTCGTTGCCCAGTTGCTGGAGGCTGCCGGATACGTGCACTACGAGGTCTCGAACTTCGCCCGTCCGGGGCACTGCTGCCGGCACAATTTGCTCTACTGGCACGGGCAGGAGTACCTTGCTTTCGGTCCCTCTGCCCATGGATTCTGCCGGGGGCGCCGCTACTGGAATGTGCGCAGCCTGCACGGCTATGTGCAGCGGATTGCTGGCGGAGAGCTGCCCATTGCAGGGATGGAGCAGTTGAGCGCCTGGGAGCGGCTGGAGGAACTGCTCTTCCTGCAGCTGCGTTCGGATGGACTGCGCTGCCGGGAGCTGCAGTGCGCCTTCGGGATCGACCTGTTTGGCGCCCAGCAGGAGCTGTTCCGTCAGTGGGAACATGCTGGCTGGTTGCGGGAATGCTCACCCGAACGGGTCTGGCTCAACTGGCGTGGCTACGCCATCGCCGATGAGCTTGCCGCCGAACTCATTGCCCGCGTAGAGCGGCTTTGGGAGCAGCGCGCTGGACGGATTTCGCTACCGACGCTTGGAGTCCAGCCCTTGCTGCTTGAACAGTAGCCGGCGGAGTTCCTCAGCAGTGTGTACGGGTTCTTGGCAGGCAAAGTTTGTGCACATGTACGCTGTTGCCTGCTCGGGGAAGGGATAGTGCTTCCAGGCTGGGGCAAGCTCCTGGAGTGCATGCCAATCGGCTCCTGTGCTGGCACCGGCAGCGGTCGTGGTCGGGAGATATGCCCGTTGCAGTATGCTCCGGAGGGATTCCCATTGGGCATCCGGCTGCGGAGATAGCAACAGCAGCTGTGTGCCGGGCGTACGGGCGCGCTCCAGCGCCGTGAGCAGCGTGGGGAATGCCATTGGAGCTCGCTCAAGGGCATCGGGAAGCGCCGCAAGCGCTTCCTCTGCCCATTCCATCCAGTGGGGCTCGCCGGTGAGGTCGTACAGTTGGAGGAAGAGCAATGGGGTAAGTCCCGCCCCGGAGGGTGTAGCACCGTCGGCGATTTCGACGACGGCAGTGGGAAGCTCATTGCTGCCAACAGGGGCAAGAGTGAAAGTACCGAGCTCCGGGCTCCAGAAACGCTCCCGGAGTGCCCGCCCCAGTGAGAGCGCCGTCTCCAGCCATCGCGGCTCGAAGGTCGAGCGGTAGAGTGAGAGCATGCCCCAACAGAGGTAGGCGTAGTCGTCCAGCAGTCCTGGGATGTGCGGTTCGCCTTCGACCGAGCTATGGAAGAGCTCGCCTTCGGGGGTACGGTGTACCTGGAGAAGCCAGTCGGCGGCTCGGCGAGCTTGGTTGTGGTATTCAGCTGCCTGGAGTGCATCCCCGGCGGTGCACAGGGCAACGAGCATGAGCCCGTTCCAGTCGGTGAGCACCTTTTCGTCACGCAGCGGAGGGATTCGGCGGAGGCGGTACTGGAGCAGGCGCTGGCGGATCTGCTCCCAGTATTGCTGGGCTTGTGGCGGATTCATGCCGAAGCGTCCGGCGATGCTTTCCCACGGGGCGGTCTGGAAGAGCACGTTGGCGCCTGTATCGGCGAAGTTGCCCTGTGCTTCGACACCGAAAGCGAAGCAGAGGAATTCGTACTGGTCGGGGGTGAGGATTCGGCGGAGCTCGGCGTCGTGCCAGAGGTAGTAGGCGCCTTCGGTTCCGGCGCTATCGGCGTCTTCGGCGCTGTAGTAGGCACCATACGGGGCACGGAGGCGCTCGTCAGTGTAGTGGAGGATTTCACGCACGGTCTGCGCCCACAGCTCCTGTCCGGTGATGCGGTAGGCTTCGGCGTAGACGAGTGCCAAGAGGGCTTGGTCGTAGAGCATCTTTTCAAAGTGCGGGAAGCGCCAGCGTTCATCGGTGGCGTAGCGGTGGAAGCCGAATCCGACGTGGTCCCAGATACCGCCCATGCGCATAGCGTGCAGGGTGTGGGCGCATGCTTCCAGGAGCTCTGGGTTACCGGTCTGGAAGAAGCGGAAGAGCAGGAACAGCAGTTGCGGTGCCATAGGGAACTTCGGTGCAGTGCCGAAGCCGCCGTGCTGGCGGTCCCATTGCTGGAGCAGCTCCTGCGCGGCACGTTCGGCAAGCTCTGCCGAGCTGTATACGCTGCCTTTTGTAGGGGACACGGCAGCGGTGATCTGGGTGGCGTATTCGAGGAGTTCCTGGCGGCGGGTCTGCCAGAGGTTTGCGATGTGTTCGAGCAGCTCCACCAGTCCGGGACGCCCAAAGCGGGCGCGCTTCGGCAAGTATGTGGCGGCAAAGAAGGGCTGTTTGTCCGGAGTCATGATAATGGTGAGCGGCCATCCCCCGTGCCCGGTCAGACCTTGGCAGACGCGCATGTAGAAGGCGTCAATATCGGGACGCTCTTCCCGGTCCACCTTGATGCTGATGTAGGCACGATTGAGCACCTGAGCAACTTCGGGGTCGGCAAAGGATTCGCGCTCCATCACGTGGCACCAGTGGCAAGCCGAATAGCCGATGGAGAGGAAGATGGGCTTGTTCTCCTGCCGAGCACGCTCGAAGGCTTCGGCACACCAGGGGTACCACTCCACCGGGTTGGTGGCGTGTTGGCGCAGATAGGGGCTTCTCTCCTGTGCCAGGCGGTTTGGCATGGTGGGTCACCCGCGATGTTGAGCTTGCCAGAGCCGAAGTAGCACGATGAGCTGACCGGCGTGATAGGAGGCGTGCTCGGCGATGTGGTGAACGACGGTGGAACGGCGCACGGGAAGGCGTTTGCGCCCGACAGAACAGAGCTGATACAGTGCCTCCGGCTCTATGGAGCGCAGCCGCTCTTCAATGCGGCGAAACGTTGCCTCCAGCTCTTGTGCCAGCTCCTGCTTGCTGCAGTGACTGGGGAGCCAATCCTGAGCTGCATGGGCAGCAAGCTGTTCAGGATCGGGGGCGGGCTCAAACGCATAGGTTGCAAGCCGTTGACTGGAGCGAATCAGGTGCTGGAGCCGAGCCCCAATAGAGGGCACCCCTGGAGCGGGTTCCCACCAGAGCGCTTCCTCCGGAGTTGCCTGCAGGTGCTGCCGCACCCAGTAGAGCGCTTGTTGTAGGCTTTTGAGCAGGTCGAGCAGCTGAGGGGCGGTGGGCTGATCTTCGAGCTGCAGCCAGGGTTCCATGAACGGTTGAGTGCAGCTGCGACAACAAGCAGCTTGGCAGACGCGCGCCCGGCGGAAATATTTCCCCGGCGTAGTTTTGAGCTGCGTCTGTGGGTTACATTCGGGATTCAATGCGGCGCCAACTGTATTCCTGGTGGAGTCCGGCAGCGGAACGCACGTTGCGCGTCGCTGTCTACGGGCACTGGGGGATTCCCATGCTGATGTTTCCGACGGCGATGGCGGATGCGCTCGAGTACGAACGCTTCGGCTTGGTGGAGGCGCTGCGCGGCTGGATCGAAGCCGGTCGCTGCAAGCTCTACTGCATCGATAGCCTCAACGCCGAGAGCTGGCTGGCACCGCCGGAAGTGCCTCCGGCAGTGCGCTCCCAACGCCATCGGGCATACAACCGGTACGTCATCGAGGAGGTGGTGCCCTTCATCTACGCCGATTGCCGCGGTCGGCAGCCAATTATCACTGCCGGAGCTTCCTTTGGAGCCTACCATGCAGCGAATCTGTTCTTTCGCCGTCCGGATCTCTTCGTCGGCGTCATCGCGATGAGCGGGGAGTACAACCTGCTTGCCTACACGGGTGGCTACATGGACGAGGAGTGCTACTTCAACTCTCCGGTGCACTACCTGACGAACCTGGATGACCACGTGTGGTTGCCACTATTGCGTTCGCGTCCGCAGCAGTATTTTGCCAGCGGTCAAGGAGCATATGAGCGTCCGGAGGCGACGCTGGAGCTATCGCGTGTCCTTTCAAGCAAGGCAATTCCCCACGTTGCTGAGCTGTGGGGGGCGGAGTGGTCGCACGATTGGCCCACGTGGCGGGCGATGATGCCGGTGTATCTGGAGCGGGTCTTGAGCGCGGAGCCGCTCCTGTTCAGCATGGTCGGGAAGTAGGACTTGCCTGAGGGAAGAAACGGATGGCTCGGAACACCTCTTCGCCGCAGCGGCGCGCAGTGCAGCAAGGGGATTGGCTTTCGCGCCTTGTGCCGGAGCGGTACCATGACCTTGTGCTCTGTGTGCTGCTGTGGGCGGCGGTGTGGATTCTGCTGGCGCCGGCAATCTTTGGGAGCGGCATCTTTGCTGCTGCGGATAATCTGGCATCCTGGAGCTTCCAGCCGTACTTGGAAGCCGCCCGCCGCGAAGGGACCTTCCCGCAGTGGATTCCCTACATCTTCAGCGGCATGCCCTCCTTTGCTTCACTGCTTATCACGGGAACGCGCTGGTGGGACATCCTCATGCAGCTCACCATTGGAGTGACGCACGTGGTGGGGGATGTGCTGCGCAGCGATGCTGCGCGGGTGTCCTGCTTCTACGTGCTCTACGCCATCGGTGTGTATGCCCTGCTGCGCTTCCGTGTGGGGTGGCGCTTGGTTGCCTTCTGGGGAGCGCTGGCGGCAGTGTTCTCCACCTTCGTCATCGTCTGGATTATGATTGGGCACAACACGAAGCCGTGGGCGCTGATGACACTGCCCTACGGGCTGCTCCTGCTGGAGCGGCTACGCGAGCGCTTCAGGCTGTTGTGGCTGGGGCTGCTGGTGGTGGTCTTCCATGTGATGCTCCTCTCCAGCCACGCGCAGATGATTTTCTACCTGGGGCTTATCTACCTCATCTACGGGCTGAGCACATTGCTGGTGCAGCTTCTGCGGCGGGAATCCCTTGTGGGCACGGTGCGTGCGGCTGCATGCGCGGTGGTGGCGGCAGTGCTGGCAGCGGGGATGTCCGCCGACCGGCTGCTCAGCGTGCGGGAGTACACGCCGTATTCGACGCGCGGGAGTTTGCCTATCCATCTGGACTCGCTCCAGCGGCAGAAAGCTGCCGAAGGCGGGCTTGATTATGAATACGCCACGAGCTGGTCCTTTAGCCCGCAGGAGATGATAACGTTCCTGGTGCCGAACTTTTACGGCTTTGGAAAACTGCACTACGAGGGACCCCGGACGGGCTTTCGCCCGGTAGTGCTGCACACATACTGGGGGCAGATGCCCTTTACCGATGCAGCCAACTACATGGGCATTGCTGTATTGGTGCTGGCACTCTTTGGAGCGTGGACGTTGCGGCGTGATCCGTTGGGGATTTCGTTGAGTGTATCGGCAATGCTGGGATTGCTGCTGTCGTTTGGGAAGAACTTCCCGCTCGTCTACGACCTGTTCTTCTACCACGTGCCGCTCTTCAACAAGTTTCGGGCACCGAGCATGGCGCTGGTGATGGTGCAGTTTGCCGTCCCAATTCTGGCGGCTTCTGGGCTTGCACGCGTATTGCGCTGGCGGGAAAGCCCAGAGCCGCAGGTGAGCGCGCGCTTTTTCCGCATCGCGGCTGGAGGGCTTGCCCTGTGGCTGCTCATCGGGGGGGTTGTAGCGTTGGGGTTCAAGGATACCTACTTACGTGCCGTCGCCCAGAGCGCAACGGGGAAACAGCTTCCCCCGGATTTGCACGAGTTCATCTGGCAGGAGATGATTGGCGATTGGTTTATCACCGCCGCTATTGGACTGCTCACGATCGGGCTACTGTGGTGGTACGTGCGAGGGCGCCTTTCGAGTGCATGGTTCGGGATTGCTCTGATAGGATTGCTGCTGTGGGATCTCTGGCGGGTTGCACTGCGCCCGATGGAGCTGGAACGCCGTCCAAGTCCGGAGGGGCTCTTCCGGCGGACCGATGTGATTGAGTTCTTGCAGCAGGACCGCGACCTCTTCCGCGTAGCGGATTTCGTCAGCCAGGTGCCCAATGCACTGGCGTACTGGTTTTTGGAGAACATCCACGGCTACCACGCAGCGAAGCTGCGCGTCTACCAGGACCTCATGGATGTGGCGGGGAAGGGCGGCGGCTCGGTCATTGCCAATCCCTTCCTGTGGAATTTGCTCAGCGTCAAGTACGTGCTGGTGCCACAGCAGTTGCAGCATGAGGCACTGCAGTTGGTGTTCCGCTCGCAGCAGACGGGCGCGTTCGTGTACCGGAATTTGGCAATGCATCCGCGCGCCTTTCTGGTGGATAGCGTTGCGGTGCTGCCGCCGATGGAGATCCTGCGGCGCTTGGAGCGTGGGGATTTCGACCCGCGCCGGATCGCCTTCGTCGAAGAGCCGCTCGACGAGCCCATCGAGCCGGCAGGCGAGCAGGCACGGGTGATCGTGCGCGTGCACAAGAACGAGTATATCCAGCTGGAGGTGACGGCTCCGGGGCGCAACTTCCTCTTCCTGAGCGAGATCTTCTATCCGCCGGGATGGCATGCGTTTGTGGACGGCACGCCGACGCGGATTTACAAGACCAACTACGCCTTTCGCGGCATCGTCGTGCCGCCGGGCACGCATACGGTGGAGTTCCGCTACCGCTCGGAAGCCTTTGAGCGGGGGCGCACCGTGAGCCTGGCGGTCAACATCGCCGTTCTCGGACTGCTGGGGTTCGGTGCATGGCAGCAGTGGCGAAATCGTCAGAAGAAGTAGCGCACCTGAGCGGCACTGCGATGGAGACGGCTGAACTCATCGAATGGTGCCGGCAAGAGGCGGCGCGGCGCGGCTGGGTGGAGTATCCGGAGGAGCTCCTCCAACGCTTGCAGCCGGAGCAAGCCGAGGCGATTGCAGCGGCGCTGCGGCGTACAACGCTGATGCGATTGCCAGAGACGGAGATCCGCTTCTTCGAGTGGCTGCGCCAGGCAGACCCGCTCGTCTGGCAAGATCTCTGGGGCGACTCCGATGCCGAGCCGTACATCGTGGGCATCTCCTTTCTACCCCAGTTGGTGCGCGAACCACAGCGCGGCTTCCCCATCTGCGACCTGCAGACAGTGGACAACTACTACTTCACTCCGGCGCACATCACGCCGGTGGAGGGGCGGCTCTTCCTGCAGATGGCTCAGGAGGCACTGCTCAAGGGCGAGCCCTTAACGCTGGCGCAGCGGCTCCTGCTGGAGATTAGCTTCGGAGCGGTGGACATCTGGCACCTTGCCTACCACCGTGGCTGGAGCCTGGAGGAGCTCAAAGCCGCCGTTGCCGAACTCGCCGAGGCGAAGGTCCTCATACATCTCCGCCGTGCTGAGGAGCTTGCCGACTACGTCGAGTAAGCCCTCTACGGCTGCCAATCCAGCGGGCGCAGCGGCAACGGAAGCCGATAGCGGTGGAATGCGTGCAGGTCTGGCAGCAGCCGCAGGGAGAACATCCCGCGCCATCGCTGTGGGGGAACGAAGAGCAGCTCGCCGCTGAATTCCCATGCACCTCCGTGCCGTCGAGGAGATAGCCCCAGCGCCAGTCCGAACGCACGGCTCCAGCGGGTGCTGCGCAGCTTGATCCCTTGCATCCAAGTGCTCCCTGCATAGCTCACCACGCCCGCGCGCCAGCCCAGAGTCGGCAATAGCGGTAGCCTGTCCAACCAGCGTAGCTCGGTGCGAAACTGGATAGCATTCTCAGCGGTCGGACCGGGGAAGGGCAGCACAGGGAAATCCGAAAGCACATCCAGCCGATACTGCGCAAAGCGCTCCCAATTCCAGAGGGTCTGCTGCCGGAATTCCGCACTCAGCAGCACATGGGCGTTCCAGCGGTACCAGCCTTGAGCAGCTGTCTGGAGCAGCGTGTAGCGGGCTTGCCGGGCAATGAAGGCATTGCCCGCCGCAATGCGGAATGCCCCAAGGGCGCGCCCGCCGAAGAGCAGACCGGATTGTTCTAGCTCGCCGGCAAGGTAGCTCAGCCGCTCGCCACCGTCTGGCGTGGGGAAGCCAACGCCAAGGGTTACAGCACCCCAGGCGCCGGTCAGCAGCAGAGTGGAGAGCTCGGCACGGTCGGGCGCAGCGCTCTGCTCCCCACGCCGAGCCAGCGATGCCACGCCGAGGAGCACCCATGCAGTGTTATCGAAGGCTTCGGCATACGGAGCTGTCGTTGTGCTACGGTGGCGCGCCAGGAGCAGTGTGAGCAGGAGCTCATCGCGGCGGACGGTGCGCCAGCGCAGCCATGCACCAAGAAGCTGCTCGCGGCGGTGGTAGGCAGTGGGCACAGGCGGACGGAAATCCCATCGAGTGCCGTTGCTGTAGCGCCAGAGCAATCCAGCATGCCAGCGCGCAAGAGAGGGCAGCGCTGCCACATCTCCAATGTGGAGAGCAAGCTGCTGCCGGAGGCGGTCGAACCGAATTTCCCCAGATGCGCGGGAGAGCAGCGGTACGGCGACAGTAGCGCCGGCGGTGGCTTCCCAGCCCAGGTCCAGCTCGCGTCGGTAGCGGAGGGAGAACCCTGCGGAATCCCCAAAGCGCCACAGAGGCGCAAGCTGCACTGTGAGCCCTGCCGCGCCAATGCCCTCTGCGAGCTGTCCACTGGGCACCGCGGCTGAAGCGCATCGCAGCCGCAGCCGTATTCGCCTCCCGAAGCCTTCGGCGAGTGAGTCGACAAAGGGCTCGGCTTCTGTGAACCATCCACTGGCACGGAGCCGATGGAGTTGGAGGGCAAGCCCGGCGGAATCCACAGCGAACAGCCCCTCACGCCCCAGCAGCTCAGCAAGCTGTCGGAGGCTTGGAGGCGCCTGGGGGCATAGGAAGCTCCATTGGGAGCTGTGGGGTGGCAGGTACTCAATGGTGGGGAGCTCTGGGGCAAGCTCCTGTGCGATAGAAGCCAAGGGAGGAATCAGCGCCGCCAGCGCACGTCTGAGGCTCATGCCGCGTCTGCTGCGCGAGCCTGCTGGAGAGCTTCCCACATGCGGTAGAGGAGCTGCTGGATGCCCTCGCCCGTAAGGGCGCTGATGAGCAGCGGGGATTGCCCGTCGATGCAGAGCGTGGAAAGCTGGCGGCGCTGCTCCTCGGAGAGCAAGTCGGCTTTGCTCAGGCAGATGATGCGCTGCTTTGCGGGCAGCTCGGGGTTGTAGCTGCGCAACTCCTGAAGCAGCGTGGCGTAATCGGCGGCTGGGTCGGGGGAGGTGGACTCCAGCAGGAATACCAGCACACGGGTGCGTTCGATGTGGCGCAGGAACTGCAGTCCAAGCCCGCGCCCGCTGTGGGCGCCTTCGATGAGCCCGGGGATATCGGCGACGACGAAACTCTGCTCCGGTCCCAGCCGCACCATGCCCAGCACGGGGGAGAGCGTCGTGAAGGGGTAATCGGCGATTTTGGGGCGCGCTGCCGAGATCGTTGCCAGCAGCGTGGATTTGCCCGCGTTGGGGAATCCTACCAAGCCGACATCGGCAAGCAGCTTGAGCTCCAGTTGCAAGAGCCGCTCCTCCCCCGGCTGTCCGGGCTCGGCAAATCGGGGAGCGCGATTGGTGGGGGTGGCGAAAGCAGCGTTGCCGCGTCCGCCGCGCCCGCCGCGAGCCACCACAAGGCGCTGCCCCGGCTCGGTGAGGTCGCCCAGAATCTCCCCCGTTGTGGCATCGCGGACGAGCGTGCCACAAGGGACGCGCAGCTCCAACGCCGTACCGCTGCGACCGGTGCGGTTGTTGCCTTCGCCAGGACGCCCGTCTTCGGCAACGTAGACATGACGGTAGCGGTAGTCCAGCAGCGTCGAAAGGTGTGGATCGGCGACCAAGACGACATCACCGCCGTTCCCACCATCACCACCGTCAGGTCCGCCTTTGGGGACGTACTTTTCGCGTCGGAAGCTGACACAGCCCCGACCTCCGTTGCCGGCTTTGACGCGGATGATTGCCGTGTCAACGAAGGGCATTTGTGCTCGGCAAGCTATACAGCTCCAGAATGTGCTGGCGAAGGCGCTGGGCGGGGGTGTCCAGTGGGTCCAATCCCAATCGCGCAAGCCAACGGTCCAGGAGCGCTGAGGCGGCTTTCCAATCGAGGCAGCGTGCCAATTCGCTCAGGAACTCCTCGTACGCCTCCGTGCCGCCGAACAGTGCAGCGTAGCGCTCTCGGTTTTTGGCGGTGCGGAGCGAGCTAACTCGTTCGGGGAAGGCAGGAGCGCCTTCCTGCGCCGGAGTGATGGACGGCTGCGGCGATGCCGGCGGTGCAGCTTCCTCCGGCAGAAACTCCCGCTGCCAGGATGCTTGAAGCATCCCCGAGCTGACGCTGCCATCACTCCAGAGCACCTCCTGCGGCGGCATCGAAGGCAGGAGCAGGAGGTTGAAATGCTCGGGGTCGGTGATGGGTTCGGCAGCCTCGGAGGCAAGAGCAGAGGCGGGGGCAGATTCGCGCTCAGAGGCTACCACTGTGGCGTCGGGAGCGGTCTTGGGTTCGTCTGTAGAAAGCTCGGCTGCTGCTGCCAGAGATTCCGCCAGAGCAGTGTGGAGGGGTTCAGCGGAATCCGGGACAGAGGCGGTGTCGGCAATAGATGCAGCGCCGGTGTTCAGCAGAGCGGGTTCGGGGGATGCCTCGGGGGCGTTCGAGGAGGGAGCAGGCGCTATCGGCGGTGCCGGGGCTGTGCCGGAGAGGTCTCCAACAGCGGGTTTGGCAGAGAACTCCAGTGGCAATGGCTGTGCAGCGGGAGAGGTTGGTTCCAGCTCTTGTAGCAGTTGCTCCACCAGGCGCAGGAAGAGATCGTGCGAGAGAAAGCGCACTCGGTTGCGCTGCAGCAACTCCTCAAGCTGCTGTGCCAGGTAGCGGATGCCTTTGTCATCGAGCAGAATGATGAGCGCCGCTGTGGGGAGTGCATCTGTGGGGACGTCCGGCGTGGAGGCGAAGAAGTGCCGCAGCGGCGCGATGAGCTGCCAGAACTGCTCGGGGGTGAACTCCAGCACAACGTCATCGGCTTGCTGGAGCAGCCGTTCAAACTCGACCACTGGCAGCAGCGCTGTTGGCTCTGCGCTCGGCAGTAGCTGGCGCAGGGCATCGGTCAGATAGCTGTAATCGGCGAAGTAGTCCAGCCGGAGCCATATTTCTTGCAGTGGCTTGACCGGTTCCCCGCGGAAGACAAAGTACTTGAGCGTAGTGCGGGGACGGCACAGGAAGTTCAGCCGCACCTTGACAGCGGCTTCCAGTAGGGCGTGCAGCTCGGCTTGTGGGAAGCGGGCGTGGTGCAGGAGGTAGCTGTCCAGCTCCTGCAGCAGTGGCTGGAGCGCAACGTCTGAGTACGGGAGGAAGGGGTGGTGTAAGCGGCGTACGCGCTCCTCGTACAACTGCCATTGGGCTTCCGCCTGGAGGTAGCGCAGGTAGGCGGGCTCGTGCTGGAGCAGTTGTTGCAGCAGCGGGAGCGAGACCAAAGGCTCAGGCACTGCCACCAGTGCCTCCAACCGCTGGAGCTCCAGTGCGATCTCGCGCTCAAACACCTTGCAGCCGCCGTGCTGTTGTACCTGCGACGCCGCTCTCCAACGCAGTGCCGCTCCAGAGGCACTCTTCTGGAGGCTGTTGCAGAGCCAAGCGTCGACTTACCATTTGCTCGTCCTGGGCAGACGGTACGAAGGTCGGCGCAGTGCCGGTCCCAGGATTGCTCCTGCGATGAATCCTCCCAGGTGTGCCCACCACGCCACGCCGCCGACGCCCTCCTGCGTGAGCATCGTTGCGTTGAGAAGCTGCAGGAACGCCCAGAAGACCAGGAAGAACCATGCCCGCACTTCGATAGCGGTCGAGAAGAACCCCAGCGGCACCAGCGTGATGATGCGCGCATGGGGGAACAGCATCAGATAGGCGCCCATGACGCCTGAGATTGCCCCGCTTGCTCCAACGGTGGGGATGAAAGAAGTCGGGTTGAAAGCCACGTGCGCAACCGCTGCTGCTGCACCGCACAGGAGGTAGAACAGCAGGAAGCGCACATGCCCCATGGCATCTTCGACGTTGTCGCCGAAGAGCCAGAGGTACCACATGTTGCCCACAATGTGCAGAATGCCGCCGTGCAGGAACATCGAGGTCAACACCGGCTGCCATCGTTCCCACGATAACGGCGGCGCCTCGAGGAAGTGCACTGGAATGAGCGCATAGGTGAGCAGGAACTGTTGCAGGGCCTTCTCCGGCAGAAGCATCTGGTAGAGAAACACCAGCACGTTGACGGCAATCAGCCCCAGCATGATGACGGGGGGCGAGGTGGAGGGAATGTTATCGCGGAGGGGTAGCATGCGCTTTTGCCTGCAGTGGGTGTGACCTCACGATGGTGTGGCAGCAGCCGACTGTTGCCATGGATGTTCACCGCGCAGGAATGCCTCTGCTTCGGCAACGTCTTCGGGGCTGCCCAGGAAGAGTGGCACGCGCTGGTCCAGGCTATGGGGCTGGATGGAGAGGATCGGGCGCGTGCCATCGGAGGCGCGCCCTCCGGCTTGTTCAACCAGATACGCCAGCGGATTTGCCTCGTATAGCAGGCGCAGCTTCCCATTGGGGTTGGCGCTATCGGCAGGGTACATGAAGATGCCGCCGTAGTGCAGCACGCGGTGCACGTCTGCAACGGCGGTGCCAATGTAGCGGAGCGCATAGGGACGGCTGCCGTCTTCGGCAGGGGTCTTCAGGTACTGGATGTACTGCCGCAATCGAGGATCCCAGCGCAGGGCGTTGCCTTCGTTGATGCTGTACTGCTTGCCCCGACACGGGATGCGGAGCTGCTCGACCGTCAGGAAGAACTCCCCCAGCGTGGGGTCGTAGGTGAAGACATCCACGCCGCGCCCAGTGCTGTAGACCAGCGTGATACTGCTGCCGTAGCAGACGTATCCGGCGGCAACCTGGCGACACCCAGGCTGCAGAAGCTCTTCGATACTGGGCTCGCGCGAAATGTCTTCGACCGGACGGCGATAGATGGAGAAGATCGTGCCGATGGTGACGTTGATGTCAATGTTGCTGGAGCCGTCCAGCGGGTCGAACAGCAGGATGTATTTACCACGACGTTTGGGCGGCAAGATGATGGGGGCGGCGCTCTCCTCAGATGCCATTGCGCAGAGATGCCCGCCGGACTCCATGGCGCGGATGATGACCTCGTTGGCGTAGGAGTCAAGCTTGCGGACGGCTTCTCCGTAGACATTTGTTTCGCCGGTCAACCCCAGGATGTCGTTGAGCCCAGCACGGCTGACCTCGCGCGCAATCAGGCGGACTGCCAGGAGCAAATCGCGCAGCAGGCGTGAGAATTCCCCTGTGGCGTGCGGATGGAGGTGCTCCTGCTCGGCAATGTGGCGTTCAATGGTTACCAAGCGCTGCGCCGTAACAATTGCCATAGCGGGCAGCTCCGGTTGTACGACTTACTCGGCAAGGCGGACTGCCAAGATCGGGCACTTTGCCTTGCGCAAAACCCGCTCAGTGGTACTGCCGAAGAGGAAGTGCTCCAATCCGCTCCGACCGTGCGTTCCCATTGTGATGAGCCCAATGTTGTGCTCTTGGGCGTAGCGCATAATCTGCTCGGAGGCGCGTCCGTAGAGCACCTCTCCGCGTGCGGAGATTCCCTGGGCACGAACCTGCTCGACGAGCTTAGCAATCTCCTGCTGTGCCATTCGCGAGAGTTCCTGCTCCAGCTCGCTCAAGCCCAGCTGGGAATAGCCCCAGTCAGAGGGGTAGATAAGCGGTTCGACCACGTGCACGATATGGAGCGTTGCCCCAAGTGCTTTTGCCAGCGTTGTGGCGTATTCGAGCGCTTTCTGGGCGTGTTCGGAGAAGTCCGTTGGCACAAGGATGTCGGTAATCGGCTGCATGGAACAAGAGTGGATAGTTCACTGACGGCGCAAAGATAGCGGATTTTCCCGCGACAGATGCTCACCAGAGCTGCGTGTGGACACCATAGCGGAGCTGGAGTTGGCGACGTGCTGCAAGGGCTTCGGCAGCGGTGCGGAATCCCCAGAGCTTGAGTCGATAGGCGGGTTGCCCATCGAGCACGATGAGTTCGTAGTAGGCGCGGTAGCCGCGCTCCTCCCATTGGCGGACCGCCTCCAGCGCGGCGCTCTCCGTTGCTACGTGCATCAGCAGTAGCTCGTAGCCTCCGGGTTCGAGCCATCGGAGCTCGACCCGACGGTTGAGGGCGGCTTGCCAGGGATACTGTTGCAGGAAGTGCAGCGGACGGCTGCTTCCCTCGGAGCGCAGGCGGAGCTGGCGCGCTGGAACGCCAAGCTGAAGCAGACGCTGCCGTACGGCATGGGCGCGACGCAGCGCCAGTTCCCAATTCAGCCGGGTGTCCCCCTCCAAGCTGCTGTGCCCGACAAGCTCGACGACCCGCTCGGGATTGAGCCGCAGAAGTGCTGCCAGGCGTTCCAGCACCGGCTCGTAGGCTGCTGCAATGCTGGTATCCCCACGCTCAAAGAGGCAGATCGGCAAGAACTCCGGCGTGAAGCGCGGAAGGGAGTCCTGGAGTCTGTATTCGGCGGTCTGCGCAGCGGTGTGGAGCTGGAGCGTTGCCGCAGTGCAGCCTTCGGGCATGCGCAGGCTGATGCGGTAGTGGTGATGGAGTCCGCGCAGCAGCCGAGCACTCCACGCCGCAACGGAATCCCAATCGGGCTGGGTAAATTCGCCGAAGAGCCCGCCCGTGTATGCTGCCAGATGCCGCCAGGAGGCGCGCTCGCTTGCCAGCCCTAAGTGCACGACCGAGATCGGAACTTGCAGCCGCCGGGCAAGATCGGCGACCTCCTCCAGCTCACACATGAGGGAGCAATTGTCCGTGTTGCCGGTGATGAGCAGCAGGAGCCGTTGGCGACCTGCAGGCGAGCGCTGCCAATGCTGTAGTGCCTGCAGAAGAGTGCAGAAGGCTGCCGAAAGCCCCTCGGCAGGCAGTAGTCCGAGCGTATCTACCACTGCTGGAGAGGCGTCGGCAGAAGTGAGCATGTGTAGGCGTAGCGGAACTTCACGGAACTGCAGCAGGATGAGCCGATCGGCGCTCCACAGCTCCCGAAGCACCGTCAGCAGGAAGCGGCGAAGGGCTTGGGGGTCCCCACGGGTGAGCTCGGAGCGATCCAGGCACACGAGGAGCTCATAGCCGCTGGTGTCGGTGTATTCCCATGTGCTCTCAGGAGCAAGGCGGTACCGCCGCTCTCCACACTGGGCTTCGATGTGCCATTGCGGCGGCTGCGCAGGCAGCGCAGCCACCCGCCATAGCTCCGGAGAGGTCACCCAGAGCTGGTGCGGCAGCCCAGTGGTTGGAGGGTATTCAACGCGAACGACCATGGGGCTGTACTCCACCGAGGGTCTGGAGGAGAGAGCAGTCTCACCACCTTCGGTGGTTACGCTGCCTGCAGGCACTACCGCGATGGTCACGGAGCGGTGGAGCTGTGCCCGATCCCGAATACGGTACGCCGTGATGGTGTACGTGGTGGTCTGCCGCGGTTGGAGCTTGAGCTGCCCCTTCGGCGGCAGCGCCTCGGCAATGCCGCTGACGGTGACACTATCGGCGAAGCGGAAGCTCCAACTCAGCGTTGCCTCGGCACCAGCAAAGACGGTGCTCGGCGCGATGACGTATTCTGGCTCAATCGGCGGCGCGCTGGCGCATCCCATTGCGGCAGCACACAGCGCCCCGCAGAGGAGCTCACGTACGGGACGCCTTTTGCAGCACCAAGCCTCCGCTTGCATTGCGGTCTACGACAACGGTCTCACCTGCGGTGAACTCTCCAGCGAGCAACTTCAATGCCAGCGGATTGGCAACGAAGCGCTCAATTGCGCGCCGCAAGGGGCGAGCACCGAATTGTGGATCAAAGCCAATGGTGGCAAGCCAGTCCAGCGCAGCATCGGTGACCTCCAGCTCCAACCCGCGCTGCTGTAGCCGTTGGCGTAGCCGCTCCAGTTGTAATTCTGCAATGCGCTTGACCTCGCTCCGCAGCAGTGGCTTGAAGATGATGATCTCGTCGATGCGGTTGAGGAACTCCGGACGGAAGCGCCGGCGCAGGAGCTCCAGAATCGGCTCCCGAAGCCGTTCCATGATCTCAGCACGGTTCTCCTCGGTAATCCCCTCCAGAGCCTCCTGAATGAGCTCGGTGCCCAGGTTGGAGGTCATGATGATGAGCGTGTTGCGGAAGTTGACCGTGCGCCCCTTCCCATCGGTCAGCCGACCGTCTTCGAGGACTTGCAGCAGGACGTTGAAGACCTCCGGATGGGCTTTCTCGATCTCATCGAAGAGCACCACCGAATAGGGGCGTGTCCGAACGGCTTCGGTCAGCTGCCCACCCTCTTCGTAGCCAACGTAGCCGGGCGGCGCACCGATGAGGCGCGAGACGGTATGCCGCTCCATGTACTCGCTCATGTCGATGCGGATGAGCGCGTTCTCGTCATCGAAGAGGAATTCTGCCAGGGCGCGCGCCATCTCGGTTTTGCCCACCCCGGTCGTTCCCAGGAAGATGAACGAGCCGATGGGGCGGTTGGGGTCTTGCAGCCCTGCCCGCGAGCGCCGAATAGCGTTGGCGATGGCTTGCACCGCATCCTCTTGGTCTACAATGCGCTGATGCAGCCGCTCCTCCATGTGTAGCAGCTTGGTGCGCTCGCCTTCGAGCATGCGTTGCACGGGAATTCCGGTCCATTTGGCAACGATTTCGGCGATGTCCTCGGCATCGACCTCCTCTTTGAGCATCCGCCCGCTGCGGTCGAGCTCCTCGTTGAGCTGCTGCAGTTGCCGTTCCAACTCGGGGATACGCCCGTAGCGGATCTCGGCAACCCGTCCGTAGTCCCCGATGCGTTCGGCATCGGCAGCTTCGATGCGGAGTTGCTCGATCTGCGCTTTGAGCGAGCGAATCCGCTGCAGGAGCTGCTTTTCCCAGTCCCAGCGGCGGCGAAGCTCTTCGTATTGCGCCCGCAGTTGTGCAAGTTCGGCTTCGATCTCCTCCAGGCGTTTCCGTGTGGCAACGGTTGCGTCCATAGCAGAAGAAGCGCATTGGGAATACTTCCGGCGCAGAAGACGATTCTACTGGTGCAAATGGTGCGTAATACCGGTGCGCGCCTCTTCGTCCTTGCGCAGCAGAGAAACTTCCGGAGGAGAAGCTGATGGCGCTGTGGATTGTGCTTGCGGCGGTGGCATTGGTGGTGCTATGGGGGATCTGGGCATACAACCGCTTGGTGAGCCTGCGCAACCAGGTTGCCAACGGCTGGCGCCAGATCGACGTGCAGCTCAAGCGGCGCTATGACCTGATTCCGAACCTGGTCAACGCCGTGCGCGGCTACATGAAGTATGAGCAGGAGACCTTGGAGCGGGTCATCCAGGCGCGCAACCAAGCCGTCGCTGCCCGCAGCGTGGGGGAAGCTGCCCAGCGGGAGGCAGAGCTTGCCGGCGTCTTGGGACGGCTCTTTGCGCTGATGGAGAACTACCCCGAGCTCAAGGCGAACCAAAATGTGCTGCAGCTCCAGGAGGAGCTCACCAGTACGGAGAACAAAATCGCCTTCGCGCGGCAGTTCTACAACGATGTTGCCACAAAGTACAACATTGCCCGCGAGACCTTCCCCAGCAACCTCATTGCAAAGCTGTTCGGCTTCCAAGCCGCAGAGCTCTTCGCCGTTGCTGACGAGCGCGAACGCGAGGCTCCGCAGGTCAGCCTTGGCTGGTAGCCGGAAGAGACGGGGATGAACATCTGGGAGCAGCAAGCACGGAACCGACGCAACACGGTACTGCTGGTGCTGCTCTTCCTTGTGATGGCAGCGGCGGTGGGCTACGGGGCGGATTACCTCTTCTTCGATGGGCAGGCGTTGCTGCTGACCCCGGTGGCGGCGGCTATTGCCATTGTGCAAGCGTTGGTGGGGTACTTCACCGGAGACAAAATCGCCCTGGCGCTCAGCCGTGCTTATCCCGTCACGGGGCGGACCTTTGCCGAGCGGCAGCTCATCAACGTCACCGAGGAGATGGCGATCGCTGCCGGGATCCCGATGCCCAAGCTCTACATCGTGCCCGATCCCGACCCCAACGCCTTTGCCACGGGGCGCTCCCCACGCCATGCCAGCGTTGCCGTCACCGAGGGGCTTCTGCAGCGGCTCACGCGCGATGAGCTGCAGGCAGTTGTGGCGCATGAGATCGGGCACATCCGCAATTACGACATCCGGCTGATGACAATGGTGGCGATTCTGCTGGGAACGGTGCTGGTGCTATCGGACTTTGTGCGTCGGGCACTCTTCTATGGGGTCAACCGGCGGCGCCGCGATGAGGGTGGGGCGGTATTGCTGGTTCTCTGGCTGGTCTTGGCAATTCTTGCCCCGATAGCGGCATACCTCATCGCCATGGCAGTTTCGCGCCAACGAGAATATTACGCCGATGCTACCAGTGCGGAGCTGACGCGCAATCCTGAGGCGCTCATCCGGGCGCTGCAGAAGATTGCTGCCGCTGTTGCCCCGACAACGACGATCCCGCAATCGCTGGCGCACATGTGCATTGAGGACCCTCGTGGGCGCGCAATCAACGAGCGCACAGGCTTCTGGAGCGAGCTCTTTGCCACTCACCCGCCGCTGCACAAGCGCATTGAAGCCCTCCGCAAGATGGCATACTTGACCGTTGCTTCGTGAGCTTTGCGCTCGGCTTTGAACCCCTCGACGAACAGGAACTCCCCGCTCTTGAAAGTAGCAAGTGGCTGTGCTCCGGAGCTCAGGGCACGTCAGAGAGCTCCTACGAGCCATAGGGGAGGGACCACTCAAGATGTGCATTGAGCAGATGCAGGGAAAGTGTTATATTTGCACAAACTCCAGTCCAACAAACCGACGGTCTACGCCATGGCACGCCTCCTGTACCGGATTGCCGCAGTCCTGAGTGCATTTGCTGCAGCGGTGCTTTTGTATGCGCAGGAGCAGGTGGAGCTGCTCGGCGGGCGCGAGTACTGGTTAGCCTTCCCGCATTCGTGGACCTACCCTACGGAGACGGCGCGGGGCATCTCTGCACTGCAGCTATGGGTGGCATCGCGGGAGGCTGCCCGAGTCCAGGTATACCTGCGTGGCGGGCAGCAGCTCTACCGCGAATTCACCACGCAGCCGAAGCAGACCACCGTTATCCCCATCCCAATGGACCACATGAATGTGCAGAGCGGGGTGGTGAACGAGACGGGGATTCGGGTTGTGGCAGATAAGCCAGTTGTAGTCACCGGCTACGTCAGCTTCAGCATCTCCGGGGAAGCCTTCATGTGCATTCCGTCAGAGGCGCTGGGCAAGCGCTACTACACGCTCAACATGTACCAGGACTGCGTGGGCAATGACTATCGTCCGGCGCAGATCCTCATCATTGCCACGCGCGACAACACTGTCGTGCGCTACGTGCCCACAACGGAGACCGACAACGGTGTACGGGCAGGGCAGGTGGGAGAGGTTCGCCTCAACCGAGGGCAAACCTTCCTCATCAAAGCCAAGATTGATGCGCGCTTCAACCAGGATTGGAGGACGGACCTGACGGGCACCTACATCGAGGCAAACGAGCCGATCGCCGTGATTTCGGGGCATACAAAGGGATCCTATCCGCGCTACTCCTGCACGATGCTGGGCACGCCGGCACACTTCATGCGCAATTCGCTCATGGACATGATGTGGCCGGTGGAGCTGTGGGGAACGGAGTACGTGTCCGCCCCGATTATGTATCTGAACCGCCCGCGCAATGGTGTGGACATTGACGATGCAGGGGACCTCATCCGCTTTGTTGCCTCCGAGGATGGCACTGTGATTGAGCAATTGCGCCAGGATGGTTCACAAGAGTGGTCGCCTATCAGTCCGCCGTTGCGCAAAGGACAGTGGTTCAACATCAGCGCTCAAGAGGTTGCAGCGGCGTACCGTTCCAATAAGCCCGTATTGGTTGGGCAGTATGGAAAGGCGTGGCGGCTGACCGCAGTGAATCCGCTGCCGGGTAAGGAGGAGGGGGAGCCGCAGAATCCGCCACGGAATGGCGAAGGGATGCTCATGGCACTGACCCCGCGGGAGCGCTGGGCAACCTACACGACCTTCTACTCGCCCCCGGGGATGGACAACTTCTTCATGATCGTCTACGAGACCGACCGAGAGCAGGACATCTACTTCGATGGCGTGCGGCTGCGCAACAAGTTCAGCGGCGGGATTAAGAAGGTCCAGGGCACGGACTATAGCTACGTCGTTGCCCCAGTGTCGCCGGGGGATCACACAGTAGAGGGGCGGAACGGAGCCCAGTTTGCCGTGTATGCTTACGGGAATTTGGACCGTTCCAAGAACGGCTTTGCCTATGGCTATCCGACCGGAATCAACTACGCCATCCCGTGCGCCGATACGCTCATTGTGACCGACCAGGAGGAGTGCGGCAATATCCGCGGGCGAATTGAGGTGCGCCCAACCAGTTCGGCAACAGACTGCGCAAAGCTCTTCTCCGTCGTGCTCGATACGGCGGTCAACTACGAGCTGGTGCTGCCGGAGAGCTTCCGCCCCAGCTATGACCGGATCGTAGACCCGTTCGAGATCCGCGTCATTGACCCCCGTCAGGATGCCTACGCAGTACTGGAGGTGATCACGCGGTCGGGCAAGCGTTGGACGAAGGAGTACCGCTATACTGCCGAGCGCGTGACCGCTGAACCCCAGGTGCTTGACTACGGGCGGATTTGCATCGGGCAGGAGGTGGAGCAGGAGCTGCAGCTGGTCAACTCCTCCGCTACAGTTGTGACGCTCAAGCGGCTCTACCTGCGCGCAGGGCGTGGGGAGTTCGCCATCGTCTCGCCGACGCAGTTCCCCATTGAGTTGCAGCCGAATGAGCAACTGACCGTACGAATCCGGGCGCGCGCAACCAGTGCTGCCGTTGTTGTGGATTCGCTCTATGCGCAACTGAGCTGCTACGAGCAGCCGGTGGCAGAGCTGCGCGTCCAGGGTGGTGAATCGGTGCTGTGGGTAGATGATGCGGACTTCGGCGATGTGCCTGTCGGGGTCGAGCGCATGCGCCAGGTGCGGATCGAAGCTCGCGGGCAACTGCCGGTGGTGATTACGGCGGTGGACTGGGCAGACAAGACACACTTCCGCACGGAAGGCTTGCTGGAAGCACTGCCGCTGCGGTTGGAGCCCAATCAGAGCTACACCTTCCGCGTGTACTACCGACCCGATGCCGCGGGCGTCGAGGATCGAACGCGTGCGCACTTTACCATCGAATGCTACCGTCCGGAGAACACGCAGAACAAGCTCTACTCCGACTGGCGCGGTCGTGGCATCCAGGCCAACATCGCCATCGTGGGTTACGATTGGGGTCGGCGGCGCGTTGCTGACTCCTGGGCAAACCTGGATGACGCCCGGTACGGCTACGCAGGCATTGTGCGCATCAAAGTCACGGGCAATACGCCGATGCAGAATGTGGATGTGTGGCTGGAAGATGGCGGAAGCGGCGATGCTGCTGCCTTCCGTGTGGACAAGACCGCTCTACTGGGACGCACACTGCAGCCGGGCGAAGAGGTCACCCTTCCGGCATACTTCAAGCCGATGGAGGAACGACCCTATCAGGTGCAGGTGGTCGTGCGAGGATTCGAGAATGCCCAGGAACGCACCGCTGCTGATGAACTCCGAGGTATCGGCATCCGACCGCATGTAGAGGCAACGGGATACACCTTCGGCGAGCTCTGGATTGGACAATCGGAGCAGGGATGGGCACAGGTCCGGAGCACCGGTACGATGGAGCTGACGGTGCGGGATTTGGAAATTGTCGGACCCGACGCAGCAGCGTTCCAAGTGGAGCCGAACTTCCTGGCACAGTTGCAGGCACAGCATCCGAAGCTGCGGGTGGGAGAGGTCCTACCGGTGCCGGTGATCTTCACCGCACAGAAGGTCGGGGAGCACGTGGCGTACCTGCGCGTCATCTCGGATGCGCCGGAGACTCCGGAGCCTGTACTCGTGGGCTACGGCAAGACTCAAGGGGTTGAGGCAACGGATTATGACTTTGGGCGCCACTTCGTGACGCTGCGCGTGGAGCAGACTGCGGCGGTCTTCGTGCGTAATCTGGGCTCCGGGCGCGTCCGGGTGGAGCGGATGGAGCTGACCAAGGGGGACATCAACAACTTCCAGCTCCTGACGCAGCCGCCCTTTGAGATTGAGCCCAATGGCGAGTACCCGATCGATGTCGCCTTCTCTCCCGCCGAGGAGCGGCGCTATGAGGCGTACATTACCTATTGGACCGATGCTGGGGTGGTACAGTCTCGGCTCTATGGCGAAGGGCGCCGGGTCTATGGAGTGGTGCGTATCGGAGAGTACCGGGCGATTCCGGGCGATGAGCTCGAGATTGCCGTCGAGCTCACGCGCTCGCAGGATGGCAACCTGCGCCCGGAGGACCGCGATATTTCCGAAGGGCGGGTCACCGAGTTCGAAGCTCGGGTCTGGTACGATGACCGGATGCTGGAGCCGGTGCTGGATGTGGCGGCAATCCGAACCCAGGGAACTCTGACCCAGGGGTGGACTGTGGAGTATGTGCATCCACTGCCTAAGCACGTGCCGCCCGGTGGTACGGTGCCGATGGCAGCCTTCCAGGTCAAGCTCAGCGGTACCGAGCCGCTGCAGCTCGCCGGGCGCGAGCAGGTGCCACTGTTCTACTTCCGGGCACGTGCCTATCTGGCGCCGATTGACCGCAGTCCGTTGCCGTGCCAGATGGTGCCGCTCAACCGCCCGTATGTCGTTGTGCAGGAGCAGCCTGGAGCAGTGCGGCTGACCATCCCCTGCGTGGAGAATCTACGCCTGGTGCGGCTCAATCCCGTCGGGTACAGCCTCCAGCAGGTTGTGCCGCATCCTGCACATGGGACGGTTGCACTGCGCTACAGCATTGGGTATGCCGGGCGGGTACGGCTGGAGCTCTTCAATGCAATGGGTGAGCGCGTGGCAGTGTTGGTGGATGCGGAGCAGCCCGCCGGAGAGTACGAGCTCCAGCTCAACACCGACCGCTTCCCGGCAGGGGTGTATTTCTACCGGTTGGTCTCGGGTCCGTACAGTGAGACACGCCGGATGGACATCGTGCGCTAATCCCGCCTGTGGGTGTACTGCTGCAGGGGGAAGCCGCGTGGCTTCCCCCTGCTTTTTCGGGAGTGGGGGTAGCGGAATTTTGTGTAACTTTGAGTCGCCAAGGATGGAGATGGCGCGGTTGCGCTCTCTGCGCCGGATCGATCCGGAGACGCTGCTCTGCACGTGGGAGGACGGGCTGGAGGTCCACTTGCCAGTGGCTCTGCTGCGTGACCGCTGCCCGTGCGCCCTGTGTCAAGGGGAGCAGGTCTTCGACCGATACATCCTTCCGGTGCGGGTAGTCAGCCCGGGAATGTACGAGCTGCTGCGGCTGGAGCCGGTGGGCAACTACGGGCTGCGCGCCGTCTGGAAGGATGGGCACTCCACGGGCATCTACTCGTGGGAGCTGCTGCGCCGGTTGTGCGAGGAGCATGGACAGACTCAAGCCCCTGACGAAAGCAAAGCAGCTCAACAGTGAACGCCATGGAAGGCACCCTGACACAGCAGGTTCGGACACTGCGGGCACCGCGTGGCACACGCCTCCACTGCAAGAACTGGCAGATCGAGGCAGCCTACCGGATGCTGCTGAACAACTTAGACCCCGATGTTGCCGAAAAGCCCGAGGAGCTCATCGTCTACGGTGGATTGGGGAAGGCAGCACGCAACTGGGCATGCTTGGAGGCGATCCTGCGCTGCCTGCAGGAGCTGGAGCCGGATGAGACATTGCTGGTGCAATCGGGTAAACCCGTCGGCATCGTCCGGACGTACGAGGATGCCCCGCGGGTCATCATCGCAAACAGCAACCTGGTGCCGAAGTGGGCAACGTGGGAGGAGTTCCGCCGGCTCGATGCCTTGGGGCTTATCATGTACGGGCAGATGACGGCGGGCTCGTGGATCTATATCGGCACGCAAGGGATTCTGCAGGGCACGTATGAGACCTTTGCTGCCTGTGCCCGGGCTCACTTCGGAGGGAGCTTGCGCGGGCGCTTCCTGCTGACGGCGGGAATGGGCGGAATGGGCGGTGCGCAGCCCCTGGCGGGAACGATGAACGGGGCAGCTGTGCTGTGTGTCGAAGTGGATGAAGAGCGGATTGACCGCCGGCTGCGCACGGGATACTGCCAGCACAAGGTCTACGAGCTCGACCAAGCACTGGAGCTGGTGCTGCGTGCAAAGGAGCGCGGCGAGCCGATCTCGGTCGGGCTGGTCGGTAACGCTGCCGAAATACATCCGGAGATCCTGCGGCGTGGCATCGTGCCGGATGTGGTAACAGACCAGACCGCAGCCCATGACCCGCTCAACGGGTACTATCCGGCGGGCTATTCCAAACGCGAAGCCGATGAGCTGCGTCGGCGCGATCCGGAGCGCTATCTACAGGAGGCTTATCGCTCGATTGCCCTGCACGTGCGCACCATGCTGGAGTTTCAGCGTCGGGGCGCTGTGGTGTTCGACTACGGTAACAACATCCGGGGCGTTGCCAAGGAGTACGGTGGGGTGGAGAATGCGTTCGATTTCCCCGGCTTTGTGCCCGCATATATTCGTCCGCTCTTCTGCGAGGGGCGTGGACCGTTCCGCTGGGTGGTGCTCTCGGGCGACCCGAAGGACCTGGAGGTGACCGACCGCGAGATTCTGCGCCTCTTTCCGGAGGATGAGGTGTTGCAGCGCTGGATTCCGCAAGCGCAGCAGCATGTGCACTTCCAGGGCTTGCCTGCGCGCATCTGCTGGTTGGGTTACGGCGAACGGGCGGAAGCCGGCAAGCTCTTCAACTGGTTGGTGCGCACCGGGCGGGTCTCGGCGCCGATTGTCATCGGGCGCGATCATCTCGACTGCGGCTCGGTGGCCTCCCCGTATCGGGAGACCGAAGGCATGCAGGACGGCTCGGATGCCATCGCCGATTGGGTCTATTTCAACTTTGCCCTCAATGCCATTGGCGGGGCAACATGGGTTTCCTTCCATCACGGCGGCGGAGTGGGCATGGGGCTGTCCTTGCATGCTGGCATGGTAATTGTCGCAGATGGAACTTTAGAAGCCGAGCGGCGGTTAGAACGGGTGCTGACCTATGACCCGCTGGTTGGGATTCTGCGCCATGCTGATGCAGGCTATGAACGGGCGCTGCAGACGGCAGCACGGCATGGTATCCGCATCCCGATGGCGCAGTAGTGTCACACGGGTGAAACGTTTGTGTCACAGTCTGTGTCTAAACGTCAGAGCGTGATGAAGCATCTAAGGATGCAGCAGGAGGAGCTGATGAAGAGTGCAGCGATGAAGCAACCGAAGCGGCGGCGGAAGGGACGTCTGCCAATCGCTCCGGAGCAGGTTCCCGAGGAGCGGCGGCAGCAGTACATGCAGCTGGTAGCCGAAATCGAGCGGCTGTATCGTACCGAGCGGAAGCGCTTCTTGGGCTTCATCCGCCAGCGCGTCCGGACTCAGGAGGATGCCGAGGATATTCTGCAGGATGTCTTTGCCAATGTGCTGACGGCGGCGGCAACGGTCGAAGGTCCCATCGAGAACGTTGCCTCGTGGGTCTTTACGGCGGTGCGCAACCGCATCATCGATTCCTACCGGAAGAAGCGCACCGAGAGCTTCTCCGACGTGCAGACCCCGATGCAGCAGGACGAGGGGATGGAGTCCTTCGAAAGCTTGCTACCCGATTACAGCTATAACCCAGAACGGGAGCATCTGCGCCGGCTCATCTGGGAAGCCATCCAGGAGGGGCTGGCGGAGCTGCCGCCGGAACAGCGCGAGGTGTTTGTCAAGAACGAGTTCGAAGGCATCTCCTTCCGGCAGATGGCGGAGGAGACGGGCATTAACATCAACACGCTGCTGGCGCGGAAGCGCTATGCAGTGCTCCACTTGCGCAAGAAGCTCAAGTCGCTCTACGATGCCCTCTACCAGAATTGAGCGCAACAGCCCACGTTGCTGACGGCGGCTCGCGCACGAGCCGCCGTTTCTTTTTACGCGCGGCTCAATCCCGCGGGTGCTTCTGCGTCACTGGCGCCGGAATTCTGGTGCAGCGGTAAATGCGGGCGACAAGGGTAACGGTGGACCTTGACCAATTGCGGCACAACTTCCGGGTCATCCGGCGCTTGGTGGCGCCGGCGTCGGTCCTGGCGGTCGTCAAGGCAAACGCGTACGGTCATGGGCTTGTTGAGTGTGCCGAAATCTTCCGCCAAGAGGGAGCAGCAATGCTGGGGGTGGCGTTCGTGGAGGAGGCAATTCAACTGCGGCAGGCGGGAAATCCGCTGCCGATTCTGGTACTGACCCCACCCCAAGCCGAAGAGGCAGCGCTCTTCTGTACGTTTGACGTGCATGCCCTGGCAAGCTCGCGTGCGGTCATGGAGCAGTTTGCCGCTGAAGCGCGCCGTCGGGGCACGGTGGTCTCCGTCCACATCATGGTGGATACGGGGATGCATCGCGAGGGCATAGCCCCGCACCAGGTGCTCGACTTTGCACGATGGCTGTTTGAGCAGGAGGGCTTGCAGCCGGTGGGGATTGCCACACACTTTGCCACCGCAGACGAAGCCGATCCTGCTTTCCTCTGGGAGCAGCTTCGGCAGTTCCGCGCTGTGCTGGAGCAGTTGGAGGCGGCGGGAATTCGCTTTCCGTTGGTGCATGCAGCAAATTCCGCTGCGCTGGTTCGCTTTCCAGAGAGCCGCTTCACATTGGTGCGCCCGGGGATTGTGCTCTACGGCTATCAGCCTTGGCAGGGGGGCGAGCGCCTTCCGGTACGCCCTGTACTGCAGTGGCGTAGCCGAGTGGTGGAGGTGCGCAGAATCGCTGCCGGAGAGAGCGTCAGCTACCACCGGCTCTATCGGGCGCAACGCGACACAACGATTGCAACCGTACCGGTCGGCTATGCCGATGGCTACTCCCGGCACCTGAGCGGTCGTGCAGAATGCCTCATTGGTGGACGCCGCTTCCCCATCGTGGGGGCTATCTGCATGGACGAGCTGCTCGTGGACGTCGGGGATGCCCCGGTGCAGCCCGGCGATGAAGTTGTGCTGCTGGGGCAGCAGGGCGAGGAGAGCATTTGGGCAGAAGAGCTTGCATGCTGGGCGGAGAGCATCCCGTACGAAGTCCTGACCGCCATTGGAAGCCGGGTACCGCGAGTGTATTGCCAGGAGGAACAGGCGGATGCTACGCAGCTCGTACACGGTGCGGTTGCCGGAGTTTGAGGGACCGCTGGAGCTGCTACTCTTCTTCGTGCAGCGGGAAGAGCTGCCCATTGCCGAGCTCTCGATTGCCCGCCTGGTGGAGGATTTTCTCGAATACGTGCGCTTGATGGAGTCGCTGGATTTGGAGCTGGCGGGCGAATTCTTCGTCGTCGCTGCCCAATTGATGCTGCTCAAGCTGCACTTCCTGCTGCGCCGCCCTTCGACTGAAGGGGAGTCTGCACAGGTCTCAGAACTCAGCGATGCAGAGCCATTGCTGGAGCGCTTGCAGCAGTATCGGCGCTTCCGTTACGCGGCGGCATTTCTAGCGCTACGGGTACGGGCGCAGCCGATCCGCTTCTACCGCCGTGCAGGACTGCTGCGGAGCACGGTAGTGCCCCTTGGGCAGGGGAGTGTAGAGGAACTCCTCGGAGCACTACGCCGAATCCGCACCCGCATGGGGCAGGAGCGGGCTGTGCCGCTGCCGGAGCGGGAGCCAGAGCTGGAGCTGACCGAAGCAGTAGAGCTGCTGCAACAGGAGCTGCGCCGCCGTCCAGTGCTGCGCTTCGAGCTCTTGCTCCATGGGCGCCCGCGACGGGAGCAGGTCGGACTGTTCCTTGCAATGCTGGAGCTGGTGCGCATGGGGGGTGCAACAGTGGAGCAGACCGAACCCTTTGCCGAAGTGCGCATTGCTCGTCGTGCAGCCGTGGAGGTCGCAGATGTTCCCCTTGGATGAACAGGTGCTGCTGCGCGCCGTGGAGGTGCTGGTGTTTGCTGCTCCGGAGCCGATTGCTCCGGCGGAGCTGCTGCAAGCGCTGTGCCGAGCCCTGGAGCTGCCGCCGGAGGCGGTGAATGCCGAAGAGCTCCCCGGACTGATTGCTCGGCTCAATGAGGAGCTGGAACGCAGCGGTCGCCCGTACCGGGTGGTGGAGAGCGCTGGAGGATACCAATTCGCGGCAACAGAGGAGGCGAGCAAATGGCTGCACCGAGCGTTTCCCGAACGGGCACGCCGGCGCTTCTCTCCGGCAGCACTGGAGGTGCTGGCGATCGTGGCGTATCGGCAGCCGATCACGCGCGCCGAGATTGACGCCATCCGCGGCGTGCAATCCGCCGAGGTGGTGCATTCACTTCTGGAGCGTGGGCTGCTCCAGATCGTGGGGACCGCGGCAGCGCCGGGTAAGCCACCGCTGTACGGCACTACCCCACTGTTTCTGCAGGTGTTCGGCTTGGAAAGCCTGCAAGAGCTGCCCCCGTTGGAACAGTTGGAGCAGGAATCGCAGCTCCAGCTCTTCGAACCGGAAGCCTTGGAGGGATTGCAGCAGCAGTTGGAGCAGCTCCGGCGGTTGGCGCGTTCACAGTGAGCGGACGTTAAGCGCACGCTGCTCCAGCATGCTCTGGTAGAGCTGCTCGTAGCGCGGTAAGATGTGGGCAAGATCGAACTCCAGAGCGCGCTGACGAGCTCGGCGGCTGAAATGCTCCCATTTGCGCCGGTTAGTGAGCAATTCCAGGCAGTAGCGTGCCATCCGTTCGGTATCGCCAATCTCTGCCAGGAAACCGGTTTCGCCGTGGAGGACAACCTCCGGGATGCCCCCAACCGAGGTAGCAACGACGGGCACGCCGCAGCTCATCGCCTCCAGGGCTGCCAGCCCGAAGCTCTCCGATTGGCTCGGCAGAAGGAAGACGTCGGCTGCCGAGAGCAGCTCCGCTGTGACGGGTTGCTTCCCCAGGCAGCGTACGTGCTCGGCAACACCGAGCTCGCGCGCAAGCCGCTCGGTCTCGCTCCGCTCGGGTCCGTCTCCGACCAGCAGCAGCTTTGCTGGCATGACCTGTAGCACCTCTGCCAGGATGCGAACGGTATCGGGGGCGCGTTTGAGGGGACGGAAGTTGGAGACGTGGAGGAGTACTGCCTCGCCGTTGGGCGCAAATTGTGCTCGCAGCGCACGGGCGTCGGTGGGCGCAAAGACGTACGTGTCCACAAAGTTGGGGATGTGCTCGATGGGGCAGTTGACCTGGAACTGGTGGCGGGTCTTCTCCACGAGGAACTTCGACACCGCCGTGACGGCATCGGAATGCTCCAGGGAGAAGCGCACCAGGGGAGCAAAGCTGGGCTCCAGCCCTACGAGCGTGATATCGGTACCGTGCAGCGTGGTGATGACCGGCACAGAAATGCCGTGGTGCTCCCAGAGAATCTGCTTTGCCAGAAAGCCGCTGACGGCGTGCGGGATGGCGTAATGGGCATGGATAAGGTCAAGCCCTTCGTAGCGGACAACGTCTACGAGTTTGCCTGCCAACGCCAGTGAGTAGAGCTGGAACTCGAAAAGCGGGTAGTTGGGCAGCTCGACCTCGTGGAAGAAGATGTTGCCGTCCTGGACTGCCTCCAGCCGCCAGGGCAACGCGTAGGTGATGAAATGGACCTGGTAGCCGCGCCGCGCCAGAGCTTTCCCCAGCTCTGTGGCAACGACGCCACTGCCGCCATAGGTCGGATAGCACACAACACCGATGCGCAACATCGCACTGTAGGGCAATAGAACGGGCGCGCTCCGCGTTCCAATCCGCAGCTTGTGGCTGTAGACGCAGGGAGCTGCTCAGCATTGGAGGGGACAGCTGGAATGTGGCGCACAGTCGGAGGGCTACTCCTTGGGGCGATGCTGTGCGCAGGGCAGCACCGTGCCATCGTGCGCGTGGAGCTTGAAACGGAGCTTACAGAGCCGCCTCCGCCGCTGTGCCTGCAGGCGGAGCGGGAGTACGACAGCCTCCAGTTCTGGCAATGCCGTGCCCGCGATAGCCTGCAGCTTCTCCGCTGGGCACACGCGCGCGGGTACTGGTTTGCCCGGGTGCAGGTGCAGGAGAGTGCCGGAACGGTGCGCTACCAATTGTACGCGGGCAAGGTAGTGCGCTTGGATAGCCTTAAGCTTCGTTTGCGGGAGCCGCTCCCGCAGGAGGCTGCGGCAGCGGTGCACAAGACCGCTCAGTCGGTGCGTGGGATGGTGCTGTCCTGGGATGCCGTTTCGGCAATCCTGGATACACTCTTGGCGGTCTTGGAGGAGATGGGCTACCCCAGCGCGTACGCCGAGCTGCTACAGGCGCGGATGTCGGCGCAAGGGGCGGTGCTGGAAGTGACTCTCGACGCGGGCGCTCCCGCCCGGCTGGATACGCTCATTGTCGAGGGCAACCAGCACACGCGTCCGGAGTTCCTCCAACGCTGGGGCGGAGCGATGCCGGGGATAGTGCTCTCTCGGCAGAATTTGGCTGCCGTAACTGCTCGGTTACAACGCCTGGGCTGGCTGGAACTTACAGCGCCGCCTCGGATACAGCAGCTCCCAGATGGGCGGTGGGCAATGTGGCTGCAGGTGCAGGAGCAGCCCAGCGCTGTGCTCGACGGCGCAGTGGGCTACGACCGGCGGAGTGGCTGGAATGGGATGCTCAAAGCCGCACTGCAAAACCTCTTGGGAACAGGGCGAAGGGTGGAGCTCTCTTGGTACCGTGCAGCGCAGCGCTTGCAAGAGCTCTCGGCAGCGTACGAGGAGCCTCTCCCGCCGTGGCTGGGACTGCGCCTGGAATATCGACTTCGCCAGCAGGATTCCAGCTACACGGAGACGCTCTGGCAGCTCGGTGCGCGCGCGTACCTCCAGGGCGCAATGGGCGAATTCGCTCTGGGATGGCGCGAGATCCTTCCGGCTGCAGGGGCGGTGGGCTATGCCGCAAGCTCTGCAGTGGAGCTTCTGGCAAGAGCCTCTACGGAGCAGCTCCAGCCGCAGGGGACACCGGAGCGCGGCTATGCCTTTGGAGGAGCACTTCGCCAGGCATGGCAGCGCGTCCGTGGGGACTCCGCCCGGTTGCGTCTGCTGCACGCAGTCGAACTGGATGCCGAGCAGTATCGCCCGTTGGGGCATATGCTCGTGCTGCGGCTCCATGCCCATGTGCGGACGCTGTTCGGTCCTGCTGAACCGACGCAGTTCTACCGCGTCGGCGGGGCGGGGACGCTGCGCTCGTACATGGAGGCGCAGTTCTGGACAGCGCAAGCACTGTGGGGTGGGGCAGAGCTTCGGTGGACCTTCGGGGTGGGGCAGTACGTTGGTCTCTTTGCTGAAGGCGGCTATATTGGGCGCCCGCAAATACGCGGGCTCTTTGGGTACGGCATTGCTGGACGATTTGCAACGGCTGCGGGAGCCTTGCAGATGAGCCTGGGATTGCTGCCAGGGGAGCCGCTGCGCCGTGCCCGGGTCTGGCTGGGATTGCTCCGCCGCGAATAGGAATGTAGGAGCGAACACGGCAGGTGCGGATGCGTCGGACTATACAGAGCCTTGTGCCAACAGTGTTGGTGCTATCGGTGCTGCACGCGCGGGAGCTTGCCCCAGAGCTGCGCGCCCATCTTGCAGAGCTGGGGCGTTCGGCACGGATCGGTTTTGCGGTCTATTCGCTGACGCATCAGCAGTGGTACGTCGCCGAGCAGGCGGACGAGCCGCTCATACCGGCATCCACGCTCAAGCTCTTCTGGAGCGCAGCGGCGCTGGAATTGCTCGGCGATACGGCAACGCTGCGCACGCGAGTGTGCACCGATGGAGTCCTGCTGCCCGATGGGGAGCTGCGCGGAAACCTCTACCTCATCGGCGGGGGTGACCCACTGTTGCAGCTGGAGGATTTGGAAGACCTTGTCGGACAGCTCCGGCAGCGGGGAATTACGCGCATCACCGGCTCAGTCATCGCCGATGGCTCCTTCTTCGATGGCGAGCGGTGGCGTCCGCAGTATAGCGGCGATACAGAAGTGGTGGAGCCGCTACCCCCGATTACGGCACTGGGCTTCAACCGGAACCGTGTGCGGGTGCTGCTCCAGGCAAACAGGGGCCGGATTACGGCACAGACGGTGCCGCTTTCGCCGGCGTTTCAATTGGTGGTACGGGTGAGTCCAGTACGTGGTAGGCGGCGTCACGGCGTGCACGTCTCCAGTCGGGTGTTGCCGTCGGGAGTGCAACAGATTCTGCTCTCAGGGCGAATTCTGTCGGGGCGCGTCTATTCGCTGGAGGTGCCGATGGAAAATCCCGAATTTGCCACCGCAGCAACATTTGCCGACCGGCTGCGCATGGGCGGTATTGAGGTGAGCGGGGGAGGTGCAACGGGGAGGGCTCCCGCCGGAGTTGTCGAACTTGCAGAAGTCCGCCGCTCACTGCGGGAGCTGCTCCTGCTGGTCAACAAGCGCAGTGATAACTTCGTTGCCGAACATCTCTTCAAGCTCATCGGGGCGCGGGCAGCCGTTCCCGGCACGGCGCAGGCGGAGCGGGCGCGGCAGTATCTCCAGCAGCAGCTGTGGCGCTGGGCAATTGCCTGTCGCGAATGCCGCTTTCGGGATGGTTCGGGACTTTCGCGTAACAATCGCCTCAGCACCCGAGAACTGGTCTGCCTGCTGGAACAGATATGGCGGCAGCCCTACGGCGGGACCTTCTGGAGCAGCCTTCCGGTTGCCGGAGTGGATGGGACGCTCGAGAAGCGCTTCCGCAACACCGAAGCTGTCGGACGGGTCTGGGCAAAGACCGGAACACTGCGCAACGCCAGCGGGCTTGCCGGATACGCCATGACGGAGTTCGGCGAGCTGCTCGCCTTCGCTGTGCTCACCACAGGAAATGTCCGCCGCGCAAAGGCGCTGGAGGATTCCCTCATTGTGCAGCTCTTGCGCCTTCCTCCAGCCGCAGCCTATAGCCGGTAGCGCTGGTATGCCCCCGCGGGCGGAGCGGTGTAGAGCTCCAGTTGCTGGCGCTCGTAGAGCTCCTGGAGGCGGCGGCTGCAGTGCTGGACGAGTGGTCCGAGAGCGCCGTTCGGTGGTTCAAATCGCTCCGGTGTGCCAAACCATATATAGCAGGCAGGCTCCTCTTGCAGCAGCCGGTAGTGCCATACAACGGGCGCCATCGCGACCGGATGCTTGAGCTGCTGTACAAGCTGTGCGCATCCCAGCAGTGTTTCGGTTGCCCCAGTGGAGAGGTACTCCCCTGTGGCGAACACCCATAGGACGGAGCTGGGGTGAATGCGCCGGAGCAGTGCTGGAAGCTGCAGCTCGAACTCCTCGGCGGAATCCCACTGTAGAGCTACCGCGCGGCAGTAGCGAAGGATGGCAAAGTGCTCCAACTGGTGTGGCGTCACCAGGAAGAGGCTGGGCAAGTGTAGGGGACCGTAGGAGAGCACGATCGCAAGCGCTACGTCGCTCCAGCCGTTGTGGGAGCAGTACAGCACGAGCGGAATGGTGGCGCGCCGCTGCTGCCAGGGCTGAAGGTGCTCCACCTGGCGTAGGTAGAGATGGCGGAAGAGCTCGCGAACGCGGCGCCGCAGCCGCGCCACAATCCATCGCCGCAGCAGCTCCATCCCGCCGGTCAACTGACGCCCCAACTGCTTCGTCTACTGCAGTGACAAATTACGCCTCCAGCAGCAGACTATGCCCAAGCGTCACAAGCGCCGTGTGTTGGTAGGAATGTCCGGTGGAGTGGACTCCGCCGTTGCTGCCGCTCTGTTGTGCGAGCAGGGATACGAGGTCATCGGCGTGACCATCAAGACCTACAACTACGAGGAGGTGGGCGGCAACGCGGCGCGGGAGTCCAGTTGCTGCTCCCTGGAGGGTATCAATGATGCCCGCCGGGTGTGCCAGCAGTTGGGGATTCCACACCTGGTGGTGGATTTCACGCATCCCTTCCGTGAGCAAGTCATCGATTACTTCGTAGCGGAGTACCTCAGCGGGCGCACGCCAAATCCGTGCGTGCGCTGCAATTGGCTCATCAAGTGGGGAGAGCTCCTGCGCAAGGCTGATGCGCTGGGAGCCGAATACATCGCCACCGGGCACTACGCTCGGCTCTCTTACGACGAGCAGAGCGCCCGCTGGCGCCTGCTGCGCGGACGGGACCAGCGCAAGGACCAGTCCTATGCGCTCTGGATGCTGCCACAGCCCTTCCTGGCGCGCACGCTGTTCCCACTGGGGGAGCTCACCAAAGAGGAGGTTCGGCAGCTTGCCGAGCGCTTCGGATTACCGGTGGCGCGCAAGGGGGAGAGCTTCGAGCTGTGCTTTGTGCCCGATAATGACTACGCCAGCTTCCTACGACGAGCCGTGCCAGAGCAGATGGAAGCGCTCCGAGGCGGTCCAATCGTGCGCGATGGACGGGTCATCGGACGGCATGAGGGGTATCCGCTCTACACGATTGGGCAGCGGCGTGGACTGGGCGTTTCGGCGCCGGAGCCGCTTTACGTGCTCGATATCGTGCCGGAGGAGAACACGCTCATCGTTGGTCCGCAGGAGCAGCTCTACCACTGGGGATTGAGCGCGCAGCAGGTCAATCTCATTGCTCTCCCGAAGCTGCCACCAGAGGGCATCGAGTGCGTGGCGCGGATCCGCTACAAGGACGAGGGCGCCCCTGCCCATGCATGGCAGGATGCAGAGGGGGTGTTGTGGGTGCGTTTCGCCGAGCCTCGGCGGGCAATCACCCCGGGGCAGTCCGTTGTGCTGTACCGAGGCGAGGAGGTACTCGGAGGCGGCGTCATTCGGGCTTGGTGTGATTCCTTCCCCGCCGAATTCCCCGCCCTTGCAGTGCCGGCTTACTCGTAGCGCAGCGCTTCGACCGGGTGCAGTCGGGCGGCACGCAGTGCCGGTGCCCATCCCGCCACGATTCCTGCGGCAAACGCCACGGTCAGCGCCACCGCGACATGCTGCGGCGGGATGTAGGGCGTGAGGAATTCCGCGGCGGGAATCAGTAGCCGCACCAGCAACACCAGCCCTGTGCACAATAGCAGTGCCAGCACCGCTCCGGCGGTGCAGAGTACAACCGATTCGGTGAGGAACTGCAGGGCAATTGCCCGGCGTCGAGCCCCAACGGCTTTGCGGATGCCGATCTCCTGGGTCCGCTCCACAACCGAGACGAACATGATGTTGACGATCCCGATGATGCCTACCAGAAAGGAGAGCGCCGACATGCTCAATCCCACACCCCAGACGCTCTGCCGCAGCACGGCAATAGACTGCTCCAGCGAGCGGGTCTCATTGATGGTGAAGTCATCGGGCTGCTCCGGGCGCAGTCGGCGAATTTTGCGCATGAGCAACCGGGCTTCTTCGCGCACATCACCGAGCTGCTCCAACGAGCCGGCTTTGAGCACAGTGATGAAGGAGCGCTGCCCACTGCCGAAGAGCCGCAGGAAGCGCTCCAGGGGGATGAGCACCAGCCGGTCGGCAAAGTCCGACAGCAGCGTGCCCCGCTGCCGCACCACCCCAATGACCGTGAAGCGCTGCCCAGCGATGCGAATCTCCTTGCCGAGCGGATTCTCGTTGGGGAAGAGCTGCTTGGCGATGACCGGACCCAGAACGGCGACGGGGGCACCCGAGCGCCCCTCCATCTCGGTGAAGAAGCGCCCTGCGGTGACGGCACCAGCAGGAGTATTGCCGTAATCGTGTGGTACGCCGGCGACGGGGATGGATTCGGCTTTCCGGCTGCCCACGCTGAGCTGTGCGCGAGTCTGCCCCATGGGCATGGCATACTGGGCGGTCCTCATGGCGGTGGCAAGCTCCTGTGCTTGCCGGTAGCTAATGGGCTTGCGATTGCTGACCTCTCCCCACGAGGTGCGCCCACTCCAATCCCACTTGTCCACGTACAGCATGTCCTCGCCGAGCATGTCGATGGTATGCTGCAGTGCGGAATCCAGCCCTGCCAGGAACCAGCCCATGAGCGCCACGAAACTCACCCCAATTGTGATGCCCAAGGTTGCCAACACCGAGCGGAGACGGTTCGCTTGCAAGGTATCGATGGCAATAGCAAAGGCTTCGGAAAGCTCTGTGCGTGTCATGGCATGCTTGGGAGCTGCTCCAGGTGCACCGGTTCAGGGTTGGGTTCATCGGATTCGATTTTCCCATCGCGAATACGGATGATGCGCCGTGCATAGCGCGCGATGTAGTCCTCGTGCGTGACGATAATGATCGTGTTGCCCAGTTGCCACAGCTGGGTGAAGAGGCGCATGATTTCGCTTCCGGAGACGCTGTCCAAGTTCCCCGTTGGCTCGTCTGCCAAGATGAGCGCGGGATTGACCACCAGGGCGCGGGCAATTGCCACGCGCTGACGCTGCCCACCGGAGAGTTCGTTGGGACGGTGGTGGAGTCGGTCTCCCAGCCCTACGGCTTCCAGTGCTCGGCGGGCGCGTTCGCGCCGCTCCGCTGCCGGCACCCCAGCGTAGATGAGTGGCAACTCCACGTTCTTGAGCGCCGTTGCCCTGGGCAGGAGGTTGAAGGTCTGGAACACAAAGCCGATTTGCCGATTGCGGATGTCAGCAAGCTCGTCATCGTCCAGCTGGCTGACGTCGCGCCCGTTGAGGAGGTAGCGCCCGGAGGTCGGCGTATCCAAGCACCCCAAGATGTGCATGAGCGTGGATTTGCCCGACCCCGACGGACCCATGATGGCAACGTATTCGTTCGGTTGCACCACAAGCGAGATACCCTGCAGCGCGTGCACCTCTTCCCCTTCGGTGCGATAGACCTTCGTGATGTTCTCCAGTACGATGAGCGGCGGCATTGCACCCTCTACTTGCGTTGTACCGAGCTGGAGGAGCGGACCTGCACGGGCATGCCGTCTTTGAGCACCTGTGTGATGGCATGGAAGCTGCCGCTGATGACCTCCTGCCCTTCGCGCAAGCCTTTGCGGATCTCGATGTAGTCGCGGTCGCTGATGCCGGTTTCGACCTCAACGCGCCGGGCACGCCCGTTCTCGTGCACAAACACAATTGTGGGCGGCTCCTTGCGTGTGTTGCCGAGCGTGTCGCGCTCCTCAGGACGGACGGTCACCGCTTGGATAGGGACAGCCAGTACGTTGTGGCGTGTCTCGGTGCGAATCTCTGCATAACAGCTCATACCGGGGCGCAGCCGAGGGTCGCTGTCCAATAGCAGCAACTTGACCTCGAAGTTGACCACCTCCTCCGGCGCAGCAGCAGCGCCAAAGGCGGTGGTTCTGGTAGTTTTGGGAGAGTGTGCAATCTCGGTCACTACTGCACGGAAGCTGCGCCGAGGAATTGCATCGACAGTTACGGTAGCGGAATCCCCAATCTGCAGCAGGGGGACGTCGTTTTCGTTGACCTCCACCACCGCCAGCATGCGCCGCAGATCGGCGATCCGCAGCAGTTCGGTCCCCTGCATCTGCGTAGTGCCGACCACCTTCTCCCCGACGGCAACCGAGAGCGAGGTGACGATCCCGTCGATGGGGGCATAGATGGCGGTGCGGGAGACTTGCAATTGTGCTTGCCGAAGTGCAGCCTGGGCACGGTCACGTTCGGCGAGCGCGGCTTGGTAGCGTCCCAGCGCCTGCTGGTAGAGGGCTTGCGCCTGTTCCAGTTCCTGGCGCGAGAGGAAGTTGCGAGCATAAAGTTCGCTGACGCGCTGCAGCTCCGAGCGAGCGCGCTCCAGTTCGGCTTTGGCTACCTCGGCGGAGAGCCGAGCAGCTTCGGCAGCGGCGGCAAACTGCTCCAGCTGTGTCTGCGCGATATCGGGGCGAATCCGCACAAGGAGCTGCCCGCGCCGTACGGTATCCCCCTCCTTGACCAGGACGGCAAGGATCTCGCCACTGGTTTCGGAGCTCAGTTTGACCTCCGTCTCCGGACGAAGCACGCCCGTTGCGCTCACCGTCTGCGTAATCGTGCGCCGCGCAACGCGCTCCACCGTTACCACGACCGCTTCGGAGGAGCTGTTGCCGAAGACGGCGATGAGCACGATCCCAAGGACTGCCGCAGGAATGAACACAAGAAGCCACCGACGACGCTTCTTCGGCTGTGCCATCGCACGGGAGAGCTATTGACCGACATCCTGCAGTTCACCCAGCGCAAAGCGCAGTTGCATGCGTGTTGCCTGGAATTCGTACGCAAGCTGAACGGCTGTGGTGTGAGCCGAGAGCAATTGGGCTTCGGCGGTGAGCCGTTCTATTGGGGTGAGCATGCCGAGCTGGGCGCGCTCGCGGGCGGCGGCAAAGGCAGTTTCGGCGGCACGCAGTGCCCGTTGTGCTGCAAGCAATTGCGCTGCGAGCGCCTCCAGCTTGAGTGCGGCGGTGCGCACTTCGGCGATAATCTGCTGCCGCAGCCGCTCCACCTGCGCAGCCGCCTGGACCTGCTGCAAGCGAGCGTTCTCCAATTGGGAGTGCGTGCGGAAGTTGTCGAAGATGGGCAGGCTGAGCTGCACCCCGATGAAGGAACGCCCCAGTTGGGAGAAGTCGCGCAGAGCCGAGTTTGCCCAGCTCCAGCCGCCGCTGGCGACGATGGTGGGCAGCTGGTTCCCGCGAGCAACACTCAAGAGAGCTTCGGCAGCACGAAGGCGGCGCTGTGCTGCTGCCAGGTCGGTTCGCTGCGTAAGCGCCTTCTGTACCAGTAGCTCAGGGGTGCTCAACTGCTGCCGGAGCGCCACAAGTTCGGCTTCGGGGATGGAATCGGCAATCTCCGGGTCAGCAAGGCGCAGCTCCTGACCAGGCTCCGCCCCGATGAGCAATGCCAAGCGCAGACGAGCAAGGTCGCGTTCTTGGCGTGCCTGCAACAGTGCGACCTCGCGGTTGGCAAGTTCGCTCTCCTGTGCAGGGAGCAGCGTCGGTGGAATGCGCCCTAATTCCACCTGTGCTCGTGCGCGTTCCAGCTCCTGCTGCGCCAGCTCGTAGAAGCGCTGCCGCACCGCGACCATCTGCTCGGCTTTGAGGGCTTCGATATAGTGCTGCACGACCTGTGCGATGAGCTGCTGGCGCGTGAATTCCAACCCGGCTTCGGCAGCGTCCACAGCAGCACGGCGCTGCTGAAAGACGCCCTCGCGCACGAAGCCATCAAAGAGCGTGTACGTCCCCACCAAGCTCATGCTGTAGGAGTTCGGATCGACTGCTGGCAGGCGGATGATCTGCCCTCCGACGTTGATGGTGCGCCCGCCTTCGACGTTGAGCTGGCGAGAGTAGCCAGCAGAGAAGTTGATCGCGGGGAGGTAGCTTCCGAAGGCAGCGGTGAGGTCCGCTGCCGCCGCAGAAAGCTGCGCTCGTGCCAGTGCCATGTCTGGGTGCCGTTCCAGCGCCATGCGGATGCAATCCCGTAGCCGCAGGGCAGCTCCCGGATGCTGCGCCTGTGCGGTCGCAGTGCCGATGAGCGCAAGCAGTACGAGCACGCGGCTCATGCCATCCCCCGAACGCTTGTTTCACGTCCGCGCCTTGAGACGTTCAGCAAAACGCGTTTTACATACCCACGCGTGCCTTCCACGGCGAATGTACGGCACAAGGCTCATCTGCGCCGAAGGCGCCGTATGGGGTGCCGTGGCTCCGGTCCTGGGCTTGGAGCCGTCGCCTGCGGCGTACGCCGCTCAGCAAGCCGGTAGAAGACGTTGCAGTAGTGTACCCCGGAGAGCGGCTCCCTGCCGAGCCAGAGCTGCAACTTCAGCTCGTGTGTGATGAAGCCCGCAACGGGGAAGCCCTCTTCGGCGATATGCAGTCGGGCAAAGGAGTTCACGATCGCCTGGCTGCCGAGCCGGGCGCCATCGCTGTAGAAGGCTGAACCCGTAGCAACGAGTTGCAGTACGCGGCAGCGGTAGCCCAGCGTATCCTGCTCCGGGAATGCCCGTGCCAGGACGGTGCGGACCAACACCGGCGCCGGTGAGGCGTTCTCCACCAGCTCCACCGTGTCCTGTACCAGCCAGGATTCGTAAATCCGTTTGCACTCAGGCTCCAGCGGCGCCATCAACGGCAGTTGGAATGCCCCGCTGGGGCAGACAAGAGTATCTGCCGGAGCTCGTGCAAAATGGCGTCTTCCCAGACTGTCCACACACAGCAGCACCGTGCGCTGCAGACAGGGTGAATGCGGACGCAGCGCCTCCAGCGTGTCTTGCCGCTCGCGCGCCAGGAACTCGATAGGGGTCAGCCGAAGCCAGAAGCGCCCGGCAGGGTCGACGGAATCGCACACCATCTGTAGCGTCTCATACCGATGGCGCACCAGCGGTGGACGGTCCCGCAGCACGATGCTGTCCTGTGCTTCGATGCGGTACAGCAGTGTATCCCCTGCGCGGAAGCGGTAGGCAAAACAGACGCTATCAGGACCAATCGTCCACTGTGCCCATGCAAGTGAAGCCAATAGCGCAAGCATTCTGCCCGTCACCGCAGCCGCACAAGGCGGTACTGCAGGGATTGCTGTGCCGAGCCCACCATGTCTATCTGCCCGCTGAACGCCATCTCCATCTGAGCCTCCGAGGTTTCGTGACGGGCAACCAGGAAGCCACTTTCGACCTCTACGTACGCCAGACCCTGGGAGGTACCACTTCCCTGTACATTCACCGTGCCGTACTCACTCTGCTGCTGGATTGAAAACTCAAACTGAGTCGTGGAGCGGATGCGGGCGCAGCGGGTTCCCATCGTGTCCAAGACGGCTTCCAGGCGATAAGTGGCTTTGGCGATGCGCACCGAAGAGCCCCTTCCAGAGCGCTCAAGAGAATCGGTGTGTGTGATCTCCCAGGACTCGCCCATCCGTATTGGCTTTGCGGGGAACTCGATCTTCCAAGGGTAGGAACTCCCTTGCATCAGACCGCTGAGGGTTCCTTGGGCGAACATCGAACTGGCAGCAAGGGCACCGGTGTCGAGCCACTGTTGGTGCACTACGGTCCCATTGGGCAGCAGCGTAAGCCGTGCCGCAAGCGGGGCAAGTTCCATGGAAGTGTCCATCCCCATTGCCGGCAGTTGTATTGAAACCTTCGTTCCCTCCATGCGCCATGTCATGGTCAGCGTATCAGGGGCTTTCTGAGCGGATTCAAGATGGAGACGGCTGTCGAGGTTCACGGTAGTGGTCGCCGCACCCCATTGTCCCATCTCTTGGGCTGTTTCTTGGGAAAGCGTGAAGGAGTACGCCGCAGTGTGGGGAGCCTGTAGCCGCAGTGTGAGTGTTTGAGCTGTAGCTGCCGTTGAAGCGAGCATGCCGAGCAGGAGCCAGAGAGAGCGCATTGCAAAGACCGGACAGGTGAGACAAACTTTGCGTCGCAAAGCTAAGGATTTTCCGCCAATGCAGTGGCTTACAGGCGCTTGGGTTTATCTTCCGGAGGGACCAAGGTGAAGGTAGCGATTTTGCCAATCGGGGGCGTAGGGCTCGCCGGGGACAGTGGAGTGGACAAGCGTATAGTCCTGGAAGCCCGTCAGGTCCACAAAGTAGAAGTAGGCGCCGCCGCGCAATCCGGCGTAGAACCAGACCTCGTAGCTGCGCTGGTCTGGGGTTGCAGTGATGCTTTCGCGCTGGGTTGGATAGCCGTACTTGAGCAGCACGCGCCCTCGGTCGGAGCGCCAGCCTGTGCGCCAGCGTGCCGAGGCAAAGTAGGTGTTGGCGTACTCGAGCCGATTTCGGAAGTCCTGGAGGGCTTCGTTCTCGGGTGTGGTGGGGTTGGGATCGCGCTGGGACCAGAAGCGGAATAGGAAGCGCTGCTGTGCTCGAAGATCGGTCAAGGAGCGGGCAAGCTCCAGCTCCTGAGGGGTGGTGATGAGCTCCAGCAGCTCCAGCTCTTGGGCAATTCGGCTGGGGGAGTAGGTAGCGAATTCGCTCATCTCGAAGAGGCTATCCTCAGGGGTGCGCGCTGCCAGCGGCTGTGGAGGGAGTTCGGGGTTGAGGACGTAGAAGCGCTTCTGCGCGCTGGCGGTATCGGCTGAGGCACGAGCCTGGACACGGATGAAGTAGACTCCGCTCGGGATAACGTTGATGGGCAACTCCAGCACATCCGCCAGCGCATCAGCAACGGGGCGGTAGGGGCGCTCCAGTTCCCAAAGGCGCGTTCCAGAGGCGTCCAGGAGCTCATAGCGCAGCGTTCCGCCTTCGGGTGTGCGCCGCCGGGCGTTGTAGAGCTCGACGTAGAGACGCAGCACGGGATCGCTCCCTCGGTACTCCACCGAGGGGTTGGGGATAATCGTGTAGGCGCCTTTGCGGAAGGGGGATTCAGCAGCCTCCAACGTCGGGTGGTACCGGATGAGGCTTGCCAGTTGGATATCGCTCAGCGCCAGCCGGGTGCTATCGAACGGGCGCACAGAGAGCGCAAAGCGTGCCTGAGCTTGCCGGGAGCTATCAGCAACGTCTCGAATGAGGATGCGCACGGTGTAGCTACCCGGTGGCAGAAGGAAATGCTGCTGCCCGATGAGTTCCTGTGCTGTATCGCTGCGCGGCGCGGTGCGTACCACCGGGACGATCCATTCACGGAAGGCGACCGGGCGCTCGGCACTGTCGATCTGGACCCCGAAGTACAGCTCGCCTACGTAGCCGGTGTCAGTGCGAAGCCAGCGGACGGTTGTGTCGGCAAAGGAGTAGTAGAGCTCCCAGCGCGGCACTTGGCGATTGTGCCAGAACTGCGCCGCATCCAGCCAGATTTGAAGCGGCTGCGTCCACGCACTGATGGCGGCGCCCGTCAGTAACCACGCAAGGCGAGTGTGCATATGTTAGCACGGCTGTGCGCGCCGAAATTACAAAGTGAGCGCTATAGCCCGACGCTGTAGTTCAAGCTGGTGTGGAACTCCGTCGAACCCTGCGACTGGCGGACGTACCGGTTCACGAAGGAGGTCCAGCTCAGCGTGCCCCACTGCTGCAGCCGGTAGGAGAGACTGGTGCGAAGCCCAAGCTGCGTTGTGCGGCTGTTGAGCTGGTTGCTCAAGGTGCGCATCTGTGTGAGCGTCACCGCTGCCGAACCCGAAAGCTTGCCAGGGATAAAGCTGTAGCTGACGGTCTCCGAAAGCGACCACAGCTGGGTTTGCACAAGGGCGGCATTGGAGCGCGAAAAGTTCAGTGCCGAGGAGAGACTCAGCGTCGAAGGGAGGGATACCGTGTGGAGAGCTGCGGCGCTGTGGGTTTGCTGCCGGGTTGCATCGCGCGTGAAGGGATTGCGGTCGTCGGCATCGGAGAAGGAGTAGGTCAGGCTTAGCAAATGGGAAGTGGTGCCGCTTTGCAGGAGCAGTCGCGGTGCCAGGGTGAAGCTCTGGAAGGTGTTCTGCACACGCAGCGTGTCGTTGCTGTGCTCCATGCGGGTGCCGAAGTTGCTGTATTGCACGTCCATGCCGAACTGTTGGGTGGGATTCCAGCTTGCGCCTGCTGCCACGAGCAGACGCCGTGTGGTCGCTAATCGGGTGGAGCGGAGATTGTTCAGCCGAAGCCCAGCAGAGAAGCGCAAGGCGAGCGTATTGTTGGCAAGGCTCAGCGCCGGGGAGACCGTCACCTCCATGACGTCGTTGTAAAGCTGTGGGTAGCCCAACGTGTAGAAGCCCGGACCAATCCATTGCCCGCTGATGGCAAGGTTGAAGGAGGGCGAAGGGGCAATGCTCAGCACTGCCTTTGCCGCTGCATCAACGTTGGAGGAGTAATGCACCGGGAAAAGCCAGCGGGGAACCTCTGTGGATTTCTCCGGAGAGAAGCGGTTGGAGGTGTAGCCGCTCAAGGCGAGCTCTCCGCTGAATCGCGCGCTGCCGGCGGGAATTTGGAAGGAGAGCGCCGCAACGGCATTGTCCAGCGCAGGTGTCTGTACGGTATCGGTGCGTCCGGTGAGGGTATCGCGGAAGAGCTGATAGAGCCGGATGCTGGTAGTATCATCCGTCAGGCGGACGAAGCTCAGGCGAATGCTGGCGCCGGATTCGGCTTCGTACCCAAGGCTCCCTCCGTAGACCCAACGTCGGTAACCCCCGGCAAAACCAACGCCGCTGTCGGCAGCGCGCGGGTGCTGCACCACACCGTAGAGGGCTGCCAGGCGCAGCGGACCCGGCGAGAGCTCTATCCCGCCACCCAAGGGGCGCAGCTCTCCAAAGGTCAGTTCGGAGAGCCGCAGCGAGAAGTAGCCTCCGTGCAGCCGCAGCCATGGGGTCAGCTGCGGGCTCATGCCGAATTGGTTGAACGGCTGCAGCATTCCAGCAAAGGGTGAGCGAATCCCACCGATGGAGCTGCTCCAGCTCAGTTCCAGCGGGATCGTCACCGCGCCGAAGAGCACAAGCTGCGGATTGGCAAACGCACGCACGGTGTATCGGGGTTGGTAGCGCTGCTCCGGTAGGGCACCAGAATTGGTGTACAGCTCGGCAGTGATGCTGGCATTGCCGCGAAGTTGTACCGGCGGCTGCGAGGATTGCGCCAGAGCTACTGCCCCACCCGTCAGAAGCAGCAGGGCATGCCAGAAGTGCAACCGGTGCGTCATAGTGCTCAAACGCCTCTTTGGAAGTACATGCCGGCAGTTGTACTGCTGGTGGAAAAGCGGCGTTCCACCGGACCGACGTGCGCAAATTATGGCTCAGCAACGAATTCTTGCGCCTTCCGTTCGTCATAAGTTGCAGAACAGTGCATCCGGCTGCGAAGATGAAGAGGATGCAACGGTGGAGCGCGGTGCTTGTGCTCGGAATTCTGGGGATTGGGCTGACCTGTTCCGGAAGCGGCGGCAGGCAGGTCTACGAGGAGAGTGCAGGGACCGTTCCCGACACCCTACGGCGGCTCCTGAGCGCGGTTGTGACCGCCTCGCGCACCAACGCGATCACGCGTGCGGTTGAGCTGTGCAGCCCTGCCGTCGTTGCGATCTCGGTGGTGGACGAGCGCGAGGTGGTCTACCGCGACCCGTGGAGCAGCTGGTTCTTCGATGACCCGATCTTCCGCTTCTTCTTCGGCGAGCCGCGCGAGTATCGCCGCCGCTATGCCCTGCGCAACCTGGGGTCGGGCTTCATCATCTCCCCGGAGGGCTACGTGGTCACGAACCAGCATGTCATCGGGGAGCGCCCGACGCGCATCACCGTGACCTTGGTCGGAGGTGAGCATTACGAGGCGGAGCTTGTCGGTGCCGATTACGTCAGCGATATTGCGCTGCTCAAGATCCAGGGCAAGCGTGCCGGTGGCTTCCCCTACCTGCGGCTGGGCAACTCCGATTCGGTTATTGTGGGCGAATGGGTGATCGCTTTCGGCAACCCGTTCGGCTTGTTCGATATCAATGCCAAGCCAACCGTGACGGTCGGTGTTGTCAGTAATGTCGGGGTCAATTTCCAGCAAAGTGGGCGAGTCTACCGTGGGATGATCCAGACCGATGCTGCCATTAGCTCCGGCAATTCCGGCGGACCGCTGGTGAATGCTCTGGGGGAGGTTATCGGAGTCAATGCCGCAATTATCTCCACGGCGCAGAGCTGGCAAGGGGCAGGCAGCATCGGCATTGGGTTTGCCATCCCTATCAACCGCGTCAAGCGCATCATTGAACGCTTGCACACCGATGGGCATATCGAGCGCCCCGCAGAGCTGGGGCTCCGGCTGGATGAACCGGAGCGCTATGAGCTGGGACAGGGGACCCGCGGAGCATTGGTGGTGAGCGTGCGGCGTGGCTCGCCGGCGGACCGTGCGGGATTGAAGCCCGGGGATATCATCGTCGAGATCGATGGCGTGCCCGTCAATTCGCTCAAGGATGCGCAGCTGCTCTTTGCCGATGCCTACGTCGGACAACGCCTTCGGCTGAAGGTGCTGCGGGGCAATACGCCCCAGATGCTCGAACTCCTTGTCAGCGCGCGAGGCTGATGCAGCCGGCACGGCTTTCCTGCGAGAACCTGCTGAAAATCTATCGGCGCCGTGCTGTAGTGCGCAATGTTTCGCTCTTCCTGCGGCAGGGCGAGGTCGTTGGGCTGCTGGGACCCAACGGTGCGGGCAAGACCACCACGTTCTACATGCTCGTGGGGATGATTCCAGCCGATGGAGGGCGCATCTTCCTCGATGGACAAGAAATTACGCACATGCCGATGTACCGCCGTGCCCGCTTGGGGATTGGCTACCTCCCGCAGGAGCCCTCGGTCTTCCGAGGGCTGACCGTGGAGGAGAACATCCGCGCCGTGCTGCAATTCCGTGGGCTTCCGCGCCGCGAACAGCAGCAACGCCTGGAGCAGCTCCTGGAGGAGTTCGGCATTGCGCATATCCGGACTCGCAAGGGCTATATGCTCTCCGGGGGCGAGCGCCGCCGCTGTGAGATCGCCCGCACGCTGGCAGCCGACCCCAAGTTCGTCCTACTCGATGAACCCTTCGCCGGCATTGACCCGCTGGCGGTGGAGGACATCATGCGGCTGGTACGCCGGCTCAAGGAGCGCAACATCGGCGTGCTCATCACCGACCACAACGTACACGAGACGCTCTCCATCACGGACCGGGCTTACATCCTCATCGACGGCGAGATCTTCTGCACCGGTACAGCAGAGGAGGTTGCCGAAAATCCCGACGTGCGCCGCCTCTACCTGGGCGAGACCTTCCGCCTGGAGCGCTACCGTTGGGAGTAGTCCACGGCAAAAGGAGCGTGGTGGCTTCACTGCTGCGCAAGCTGGCGGGCTTGCTGGATTGCTGCTACGAGTTGGTGTGGCTCATCCGTCCCGATGCGGAACTTGGTATTGTTGCCCAGCTCCAACTCTACGGCATCCAATCCGGATACGTTGAACATCCACCCATGGGGTGTGCGCCGGATGCCCCAGCCGTAATACCACCGGTTCCGGACGGCTCGCGCGTCACGGATATCCGCAATGCGAAATCGTTTACGAATCACCCCAACACCGAACGACACCACTACCTCATCCACGGTTACTGTGACGGTCAGCTTCCAAAACAGGAGCGACGAAATGAGCAAGAATGGCAGGAGTATCGCCCCTAATTTGCTCCATTTTTCCGGCTCAAGGACCCATAGTGCAACTACGACGATAGCATTGATGCCGAAAGCCATTAGCGGCGCTGTTCCAAGCTGCTCGCGCCTATAAAGTTGACGGACAGTAGCCCAAGTGTGCTTCGAAGCGCATGGCACTCTTGGACAACGGACGTTGGAGCATTATCAATAGGGATAGGTACCGGCAGCGCACCGGGAAGGAGTATCAGTTCGGCGTTGTTCGGGCT
>Ga0197143_1000244_pt1 | contig 64571 bp, 59 predicted proteins | sample GBS70_MetaG_FD_148603 | JGI IMG/M metagenome (GOLD analysis project Ga0197143, IMG submission 148603) | Sediment microbial communities from Great Boiling Springs, Gerlach, Nevada, United States - GBS 70_MetaG | ecosystem: Environmental > Aquatic > Thermal springs > Hot (42-90C) > Sediment...
TGGAGCTCCTGGGCAAGGGCAGCGAGGCTATTGGCACTCTGGGCGATCTGGGTGATGGAGGCGGTCACCTCCTCTGTGGCCGCGCTCACTTGCTGAGCGCTCGCAGCGTTCTGCTCGCTCGTCGCCACCACATGGTCCACGGCCCCCTCGATCTGGCTCGTACCGCTCGAGAGCTCCTCCGTCGCAGCGCTCACCCCCTGGGTCTGCCCGGAGATCTGCACCACCGCCTTGTTGATGCGCTCAAAGGCGCTCCCCGTCTCCTCCACCACGCTGACCCCCTGCTCCACCTCCTTGGTCCCTTGCGCCATCGCCTCCACGGCCCGCTGGGTCTCCTCCCGGATCTCCTCCAATAGCCTCTCGATCTCCTTGGCGGACCTCGCCGAGTTCTCCGCGAGCTTGCGCACCTCGTCCGCCACCACGGCGAACCCCCTCCCGTGCTCCCCCGCCCGCGCCGCCTCAATCGCCGCGTTCAGGGCAAGGAGGTTGGTCTGGTCGGCGATGCCGGTGATGACGTTGACGATCTCCCCAATGTTCTTGCTCCTCTGCTCCAGCCCCCTGATGACGCCCGCAGAGTTCCCCACGGTCTGGTGGATGGTGTGCATGACCTTCTTGACCTTTAGTGCGGCCTCCCCTCCATGCCCGCTCAGCTGGGTGGCCTCCTGGCTCGCCATCGCCACCTGGTTGGCGATCTGGGCCACCTCCTGGATCCCTTTGGCCATCTGCCGGATGGTCTGCACCGCTTCGTTCATGCTCTGGACCTGCTGCTGGGCCCCCTGGGCTACCCCCTGGATGGTCCGGGCCACCTCGTTGACGGCGCCGGTGACCTCCTCGGTGGTGGCCGCAAGCTCCTGGCTGTGCGAGGAGAGGCTCTGGGCGGTCTCCAGGAGGCGGCGCACAAGGTTGGAGAGGGTCTCCACGGTCTCGTTGAACCCCTTAGCGAGTTTGCCGATCTCGTCCTCGCTCTCCACGGGAGCGCGTGCGGTGAGGTCCCCCTGACTCAGCTTGGCCAGAGCTTCCATGAGCCTCGCCACAGGCCCGGTGATGCTCCGGGCGCCGACGATCGAGAAGGTGATCCCGATGACCACCGCAAGGAGGAGGAAGAGGACCACGAGCTGCCGCCCGGAGTCGACGGCCCGTGCCGCCGCCCCCGCGGCCGCATCAGCGTCCTTAAACGCCTTCACCTCGATCTCCTCGAGGAGCTTCTCCATCTCCTCCGTCTTGGGATCCACGACCTCTTTCATGAGCTTATCCCCGGTCTCCCGATCTCCCCGGGCATAGTAGTCCCCCATCTGCAGGGCGACGGCCTCCCAGTCCTCGTGGATCTTGGCGAGACGGTCGAGCTTCTCCTGTTCCGTGGGAGGAAGGAGCTTCTGGAGCTCCTTGAGGTCCTGGCGGAAGGCCTCCCCTTCCTTGATGAAGTTCTCCTTCCCCTCCCCTCCCCGGACGAGGGCGTAATCGGTGATCTGCTCCAGCTGCGTCCGGGCGGAGAGAATGAGGTCCGCGGCAGCGTGGGAAGCGGGATTGTGCCTTGAGGCGATCTCCCGCACGCGGTGGTCGATCCCGGTCAGGATCACGATGGAGGTCGCCCCCATGGCGATCATGAGGGCGAGGATGATCCCAGTGAGCCCTCCGAGTTTGAGGGCGATGCGAAGGCGGCGGAAAAAGCGCATGGGCAATCCCTCCTAGACCTAGACTAGGTTGATCTGAGGCCGAGTCCACCCCGCCTCCCAATGGGAGCAAACAAGATGCCAGGAGGGTCGGGAAGGCGCGTTCCCCTCCCCTACTCCTTCACGTCGGCGACGGTGGCGCCGGTGAGGCGGACCAGCTCAGCAGGGGAGGTCCGGAAGACAGCGTTGGGGGTCCCTCCAGCTGCCCACACTTCGGGGAACTGCAGGAGGTCTCGATCGAGGAAGGTCCGCATGGGCCTAGGGTGGCCGACGGGAGGGACGCCGCCGATGGCAAAACCCGTGACCCTCCGGACCCACTCGCCGTCGGCCTTCAAGACAGGGCACCCTACGAGCGCCTGGAGCTTCCCCATGCTGACGCGGTTGACTCCAGAGACCAGGACAAGCACGGGCTCTTCCCCGGCTTTGAAGATCAAGCTCTTGACGATCTGGGCCACGGTCGTCCCCACGGCCCTGGCGGCATCGGTCGCGGTGCGCGTGCTCTCCGAGAGCTCGATCACCTCGGCGTCGCTCCCGAGGGCGCGAAGGGCATCCTGGACGCGCCTGGCGGAGGGATGGGAGGGAGGACGATTCCGGTGGATCGCCCTCCAGATCTTCTCCGGCCACAAAGGGACGTCCAGGTGGCGAACACCGAAGGCGCTGAGGGCATCCATGACGGCGTTCACCACCGCGGGGGTCGCCCCGATCGTTCCTGCCTCCCCGATCCCCTTCGCCCCCAGGGGATTCAGCGGCGTGGGGGTCTCGGTGCGGTCCAAGGTGAATGGGGGGACATGGACGGCCTTGGGAACGGCGTACTCAGCAAGGGTTCCCGTCGCCAGGGAGCCTGCCTCGTTGTAGATCACGCCCTCGTAGAGCGCCTCGCCGATCGCCTGGGCGATCCCCCCATGGAGCTGCCCCTGGACGAGAAGGGGATTGATCACCCGCCCGCAGTCGTCCACGGCCACGTAGCGGAGGATCTCCACCCCTCCCGTCTCCGGGTCGACCTCCACGACACAGAGGTGGGCGCCAAAGGGGTAGGTCTCCCCCTCCGGGGTGAACCCGGCGACTGCCATCAGGCCTGGTTCCATGTCCTCCGGCAGGTTCTCCCCCTCGTAGGCGGCGTCCACGATCTCCTGGAAGGAGACGGCACGGTCCGGGGAACCTGCAACGTACGCCTTCTCTCCCACAAGGAGGATGTCCTGGGGCGAGGCCTCCAGCAGGTGCGCTGCGATGCGCACCATCTTCTCCCGCACCCTGGTCGCGGCCAAGTGCACGGCGGAACCCCCAACGGCGAGGCTGCGGCTCCCCCCTGTGCCGAAGCCATGGGGGATCAGATCGGTGTCCCCATGGACGATCGCGATCCGGTCCATCTCCACTCCCAGGATCTCGGCGACGATCTGAGCGAGCCCCGTCCCTGCGCCCTGGCCGTGGGGGGATGTCCCCGTGAACACGCGCACGGTCCCGTCCATCTCCACACGGACCTCCCCGTGCTCCCAGGGCCCGAAGCCGCAGATCTCCACATAGGTGGAGAGACCGATCCCGAGGGATCGCCCCTGCTTCCTCAGCTCCTCCTGGCGGCGGCGCCAAGCCTCGTACTCGCCGATCTCCAGGGCCTTCGCGAGGGCGGCGGCGTAGTTCCCCGAATCGTAGGTGAGCTTCGTCACCGTCGTGTAGGGGAAGGCCTCCGGGGGGATGAAGTTGCGCCTGCGGACCTCCGCAGGGTCCATGCCGAGCTCCCGGGCGAGGAGGTCCACGAGGCGCTCGATGTAGTAGGCAGCCTCGGGGCGCCCAGCTCCCCTGTACGCTCCGGTGGGCGTCGCGGTGGTATAGACCATCTCCAGCCTGACCTCCAAGGCGTCGATGCGGTAGCACCCGGGAAGCATGCGCGGGGTGAGAGGGGGCACGATGGGCGTCGTGAGGAGGGGGTAGGCTCCGAGGTCGGCAAGGATCGTCCCGCGGATCCCGAGGATCCTGCCGTCGCGCGTGGCCGCCAGCTCGAGATCGGCAACCTGGGCCCGCCCGTGAGCCGTGGCCATGAACCCCTCCCTGCGCTCCTCGACCCATTTCACCGGCCGGCCGAGGCGAATGGCCAGGAAGGGAACGAGGACCTCCTCAGGGTAGACGTTGAGCTTGCTCCCGAACCCGCCTCCCACGTCCGGCGCAACGATGCGCAGGCGGTTCGCCGGAATCCTCAAGGCCTTTGCCAGTTCCCTCTTCACGTCATGCGGGACCTGGGTGGAGGTCCACACGGTGAGGTTCCCTGGGCCGGGCGCCCAGATAGCGCTCGCGACCACTGCGCGCCCCTCCAGCGGAACCGGGGACAGGCGAGGGAGGACGAACCGCTGGCGCACCTTCACCTCCCCCTCCGCGAAGGCCCGGTCCACGTCCCCGCCCTTGAACGTCCGGGCATAGGCGACGTTGGTCCCCAGATCCTCGTGCAGGACGACCTGATCCCTCCTGGCCTCCTCCACGTCGAGGACCGAGGGGAGAGGGTCGAACTCGACCTCGACGAGGTTCACGGCGTCTGCGGCGACGTGCGGGTCCTCCGCCACGACCACGGCGACGGGCTGGCCGGCGTAGTGCACGCGCTCCACTGCGAGCGCAGGGTGGGTAGCTGCTTTGAACCCCCGGGTCTCGGTGGTGGGGACGTTGAGGCCCAGCTCCCGAACGGACTCCCCGGTGAAGACGGCCAGGACGCCCGGGAGCCTGAGGGCAGGCCCCGGGTCGATGCGCAGGATCCTGGCATGGGCGTAGGGGCTACGGACGAAGGCGGCGTGGACCATCCCGGGGAGCCGGAGGTCACCGACGTAGGACCCCTCCCCGCGGAGGAGCTTCGGATCCTCGATGCGCTTGACGCGCGCTCCCATCCAGCGTGCGATGGACATCTCGTCCTATCCCCGGCGGCGGATGTGGGCGAGGAGCCCCCCATCCAGGATCATCTCGATCTGGCGCGGGGTGAGCTGGTGGCGGACGGGGACCTCCTGCCCTGTGGCCACATTCCGCAAGAATAAGGGCTCCCCCTTCTCCAGGCGCCGGCGAACCTCGGGGATCTCCCACTCCTCGCCCTGGTGGAAGAGCTCGTAATCCTCCTCGCGCGCGAAGGTGAGGGGGAGGATCCCGAAGTTCACCAGGTTGTTCCAGTGGATGCGGGCGAAGGACTTGGCGACGACGAAGCGCACGCCCAGGTAGCGCGGGGCGATGGCCGCGTGCTCCCGGGAGGATCCCTGCCCGTAGTTGCTCCCGCCGACGACGAAGCCCCCACCCCACTCCTTTGCCCTCTCGACGAACCCCGGGTCCACCTGATGGTAGACATACTCGCTGATGGCCGGGATGTTGCTGCGGAGCGGGAGCACCTTCGCGCCTGCGGGGAGGATGTGGTCGGTGGTGATGTTGTCCCCGACCTTAAGGAGGACGCGCCCGCGCAGCGTCTCGGGCATTGGGTCGGGGATCGGGACAGGCTTGATGTTGGGCCCGCGGAGGATCTCCACTTTCTCCGGCTCCGGGGAGGGCGGAAGGATCAGACGATCGTCGACGATGTACTCCTCTGGCTCGCTGACCTCAGGGGCATCGCCGATCTCCCGGGGATCGGTGATCCTCCCGGTGAGCGCGGCGACGGCCGCGACCTCGGGGCTGGCCAGGTAGACGAGGTCGTTGGGCGTCCCGCTCCTTCCGGGGAAGTTCCGGTTGAAGGTGCGGACGGAGACCCCACCCGTCGGGGGAGCCTGGCCCATGCCGATGCAGGGACCGCAGGCGGCCTCGAGGATCCTGGCCCCGGCCTTGATCAGCTCGGCGAGGGTCCCGTCCTTCGCCACCATCTCGTAGACCTGGCGGGAGCCCGGAGTCACCGTGAAGCTCACAGAGGGGTGGACGGTCTGGCCCCGGAGCACCTCGGCGACGACGCGGAGATCGCGGTAGCTGCTGTTCTGGCAGCTCCCCACGCACACCTGGGCAACCGGGGTACCAGCCACCTCGCGGACAGGGACGACGTTGTCCGGACTGGAGGGGCGGGCGATGAGGGGCTCGAGGGAGGAGAGGTCGATCTCGATCACCTCGTCGTAGGAGGCGTCGGGATCCGCGGACAGGGGGACCCACTGGTCCTCCCGCTTCTGCGCCCGCATGAACCTGCGGGTCAGCTCGTCGCTGGGGAAGACGGCAGAGGTGGCCCCCAGCTCGGCGATCATGTTGGCGATGGGAGCCCTCTGGAGGATGTCCAAGCTCTTGAGGCCATCCCCCCCGAACTCGAACACCTTGCCGACCCCTCCCTTCACGGAGAGGCGGCGGAGGAGCTCCAGGATCACGTCCTTCCCCGAGACCCATGGCCCCAGCCGGCCAGTGAGGCGCACGAGGACGACCCTGGGCATGATGAGGTGGTAGGGCTCCCCGGCCATGGCCATGGCTACGTCCAGCCCGCCTGCGCCAATGGCGAGCATCCCTAGTGCCCCTGCCATCGGGGTGTGGCTGTCGGACCCGAGGAGGGTCTTGCCGGGGACGGCGAAGCGCTGGAGGTGGACCTGGTGGCAGATGCCGTTCCCGGGCTTGCTGAAGTACATCCCATGCTTCGCCGCGAAGGTCTGGAGGAAGCGGTGGTCGTCGGCGTTCTCGAATCCCACCTGGAGCATGTTGTGGTCGACGTACACGACCGCCGGATCCACCTTCACCCGCGGGACGCCCATGGCCTCGAACTCAAGACATGCCATGGTCCCTGTGGCGTCCTGGAGCAGCGTCTGGTCGATGCGGATGGCGATCTCCTTCCCAGGAACGGGATCGCCCTCCACGAGGTGCGTCGATAGGATCTTCTGGACGATGTTCTGGCCCATGGACAGTCCCTCCTCCGTTGGAGTGTGGCGACAGGTGCCGTTCTCAGGATAGCATGACCCTCCTCCTCATTTCTAGAGAGCATGCGGCTCGGCAGGAGCCTCGCCCTCCCAAGGCAGAAGCCTCGCCCTCCCAAAGCAGAAGCCTATCCCCCCAAGGCAGAAGCCTCGCCCTCCCAGGTTCCTCACTGTTCTCCCCTGAGGGGAGGAGCAAGGAGGCCACGCAGCAAAATACACCAGGGATGGTCGAGACCCCTCCTCTCACACCTAGGGAGTGGCGGGAGCGCATCCGGCGCGGGGAGTGGACCAGGCCCACAGCAGGCCTGGCGCCGGGCTATGCCCAGGCGAACCTCGTGATCGTCCCGAGGGCGCTGGCCTATGACTTCCTGGTGTTCTGCCAGCGGAACCCGAAGCCGTGCCCCGTGCTGGAGGTCACCGAGCCCGGAGATCCGCACCCCCGCTACACCGCCCAGGGAGCGGACCTCCGCACGGATCTGCCCAAGTACCGGGTGTACGCGCGCGGCGCCCTCGCCGCGGAGGTGACCGACCTCACCGCCTACTGGCGGGAGGATCTCGTGGCCTTCCTCCTCGGGTGCAGCTTCACCTTCGAGCATGCCATGGTGCGCGCCGGCATCCCCGTGCGCCACATCGAGGCCGGGGCGAACGTCCCCATGTACATCACGACGATCCCGTGCAAGCCCTCCGGCCCCTTCCAGGGTCCCATGGTCGTCAGCATGCGGCCCATCCCCTCCCCGCTCCTTCCCAGGGTGATCCAGGTTACCTCCCGTTACCCCCTGGCGCACGGCGGACCGGTGCACGTGGGCGACCCCAGGGAGATCGGGATCCAGGACCTCCAGAGGCCGGACTTCGGCGACCCTGTGGAGGTCCGGGAGGGAGAGGTCCCGGTGTTCTGGGCCTGCGGGGTGACGCCGCAGGCCGTGGCCCTCCGCGCCGGGATCGACCTCCTCATCACCCACGCGCCGGGACACATGTTCCTCACCGACCTCCTGGACGAGGACCTGGCCGTCGCGTAGCGTTCACCCGGAGGATGGCACGAGTCCGTTGGCGCGGTCGCGTTCGAGGAGAGCTGGATCGCGCTCTATGGGGTTCCCGTAGCCTCCCCCACCGGGGGTCCTGATCACAAGGGTGTCTCCCTCGGAGAGGGTGAACGTCCCCTTCCCCGGCAGGCGCTCCCACCGGCCGTCCTTCCTGCGGACCCAGTGCTCGCCGAGCCCCCCGGGCTCCCCGCCGGCGAGCCCCCACGGTGGGACCTTCGTCCGCTCCGTGAGGATGGAGACCGTGGCAGAAGGGCCCAGGAGCGTCCAGGAGCGCTCGATCCCGCACCCTCCCCTCCACCGCCCCCGTCCTCCCGTGCCGGGGCGGAACTCGTAGCGCTCGAACCGCACGGGATAGTACTGCTCCATCGCCTCAATGGGCGTGTTGAGGGTATTGGTCATGTTGCAGTGGATCCCGTCCACGCCGTCCTGGCCGGGCCTCCCCCCTGAACCCCCGCCGATGGTCTCGTAGTAGACCCAGGACCGCTTCCGCACGGGATCGTAGCCACCGGCCATGACGTTGTTCATGCTCCCGTTGCTGGCCGCGGGGATGCGGTCGGGGAGCGCCTGGGCGAGGGCGCGGAAGAGGACGTCCGCGATGCGCTGGGAGGTCTCAAGGTTGCCGCCCGCAACAGGCGCCGGCCGCCTGGGGTTCACCAGCGTGCCTTCGGGAGCGGTCACCGTCACGGCCCGCAGCACACCCTCGTTCATGGGGATGGAAGGATCGAGGATACACTTGATGGCAAAGTACACCGCCGAGAGGGTAACCCCGAAGACGGCGTTGAGGGGGGCCTCCACCTGGGGGGAGGTTCCGGTGAAGTCGACATGGACCCGCCCCCCCGCCACCGTGATCGAGGCACGGATCCATGCGGGCTCGTCCCTGACGCCGATGTCCTCCAGGCAGTCCTCGGCGGAATAGACGCCATCTGGGAGGCGGCCGAGATCCCTCCTGGCCAGCCTCTCCGTGTGCGCGAGGATCTCCTCCCAGCTCGCCTGGAGGACCGCGAGGCCGTAGCGCCCGGCGAGCTCGATCACCCGGCGCGCCCCCAATTGGTTCGCGGCGATCTGGGCGCGCAGGTCCCCGAGGGTGATGTCGGGAGCCCGCACGTTGCTGCAGAGAATGCCCAGCACGTCACGGGAAAGGGCCCCCTTCTGGAGGAGCTTGACAGGGGGGATCACGACCCCCTCCTGGAACAGCTCCGAGGCATCCCCTGTGATGCTCCCAGGCGCGCGGCCCCCCACGTCTACGTGATGGGCCTTGTTCGCAGCGTAGGCCACGATCCTCCCCCCTGCGAAGACCGGGGTGAGGAGGGTGATGTCGTTGAGGTGGGTCCCGGCGAGGTGAGGGTCGTTGAGCATGATCACATCCCCCTCCTCCAGGGCGATGCCCTCCCTTGCCAGGAAGTCCAAGGTGTTCCGCACGCCCCAGGGAAGGGAGCCGAGGTGGACGGGGATGTGCTCCGCCTGGGCGATGAGCTTCCCCTCGGCGTCAAAGATGGCGCAGGAGTGGTCCATGCGCTCCTTGATGTTGTGGGAGTAGGAGCTGTTGCGGAGGGCCACGCCCATCTCCTCGGCCGCGAAGACCAGCGCATTCCGGATCACTTCCACGGTGACCGGATCGACCTTCATCTCCCTTCTCCCCTCTGGAGGCGAAGGTTGCCCGACGCATCCACGACCCCCCTCCACCCTGGGGGGACGACCGTGGTCGCGTCATACTGCTCGACGATCGCCGGCCCCGCGAACGCCTCCCCGGGGGAAAGGAGGGGACGCCAGTAGACGGGGGTTGACTGCCATCCCGAACCCTCAAAGTACACCATGCGCTCTCCCACCTGCGCCTCCCCCGGAGGGTCGGGGGTTCCCCCACGGACCCCTGCCAGGGCCGGCTTCTCCACGATCCCCGTAGCCGTGAGCCTGGCATTCACGACCTCCACAGGTTCCCCCTCCGCGGCGTAGCCGTAGATCTCCGCATGCCGCCTGTGAAACGCCTCGACCACGGAGTTTATGCTCACCCTCCCAATGGGCCTCGGCGCGTCCACAGGGATCTCATAGGACTGGCCGAGGTACCGAAGGTCGAGCTGCCGCTGCAGGAGGACCTGGGTCTCGGGGATGCCCTCCTGGCGGAGCTGCCGGACAGCCTCCCGCTCCAGGTCCTGGAAGGCCCGCTCGAGGGCCTCCAGATCCACCTCGGAGGAGAGGCGCATGATGCTTCGCACGTAGTCGTGTTTGAAGTCGCTCACCACGAGTCCGAGGGCGGAGAAGAGCCCAGGAGCCTCCGGGATGACCACCTCGGGGATGCCCAGCTCCTCGGCCAGGAATGCCGCATGCATGGGGCCGGCCCCTCCAAACGCCATGAGGACCATCGACCGAGGATCATAGCCACGCTCCAGGGATACCAGGCGGAGAGCCCGCACCATCTGGGTGTTCACGATCTGGAGGATCCCCGAGGCAGCCTGTATGAGGTCCAGCCCCAAGGGGTCGGCGACCTTCTTCCGCAGCGCCTCCTCGGCGAGGGCGGGGGAAACGGGCATCTCCCCGCCCACAAGGCCCATCGGGTTGATCCTGCCGAGGACGAGGTTGGCATCGGTGACGGTGGGGTCCTTCCCTCCCAGGCCATAGCACGCCGGGCCGGGGTTCGCCCCGGCGCTGAGGGGACCGCAACGGAGCCCGCCCGCCGGATCGAGCCAGGCGATGGTCCCTCCTCCGGCGCTGACCTCGGCCAGGTCGATGAAGGGGAATCGGACGGGATACCCGCTGCCCTTCACGATGCGCCCGCTGTGCACCCTCCCTCCAACCTCGTACTCCGTGACCACCTGAGGCACCCCGCCCACAACGGCCCCGGCCTTGGCCGTGGTTCCGCCCATGTCGAAGCTCAGGATCGAGGGGATGCCAACCGCCCTCCCGAGGTAGGCGGAAGCCACGACCCCGGCAGCGGGACCGGACTCGATGGTCGCGGCAGGGAGGCGGCACGCCACCTCGACGGTGGCGAGCCCCCCGTTGGACTGCATGACATACACCGGGCAGGTCAACCCTTCCTCCCGGATCCTCCCCTCGAGCTCCCGGAGGTAGCTTGAGACCACGGGGATCAACAGGGCGTTGACCACCGTGGTGCTGGTTCGCTCGTACTCCCGGTACTCCGGGTTCACCTCCGAGGAAATGACGATGGGGATGCCCGGGAGGAGGGCTAGTAGGATCTGTTTTGCCGCGATTTCGTGCGCTGGGTTGGCGTAGGCGTGCAGGAAGCAGACGGCGACGGTCTCGATCCCCTCCTCGCGCATCCTCCCGGCGATGCGCCGGAGCTCCTCCTGGTCCAGAGGCTCCACGACAGCCCCCTGGGCATCCATCCTCTCCCGCACCGTGTACCGGTACCGCCGCTCCACCAGGGGCCTTGGGCGCTGGAAGAAGAGGTCATAGAGGTCGGGCCTGCGCTGCCTGCCGATCTCCAGCACATCGCGGAACCCTTCCGTGGTGACCAGCGCGCCCTTGGGGATGCGCAGGCCTTTCTGCCCCAGGAGGAGGTTCGTGCCGATGGTGGAGGCATGGATCAGGGAGGTCGAAGAGAGGGATGCCTTCCAGGCTTGGCCGGGACCCTGGACGAACCTTCGGACCGCCTCCGCGACGCCCTGGGCAGGGTTGGAGGGGGTGGAGGGAACCTTGAGGAGGGCCGTCTCGCCAGTTTCCTCTGCGAAGGCCACGAGGTCTGTGAACGTTCCGCCGACGTCGACGCCAATCCGGATCATGGTCGCACCCCACAAAACGCTTCGCGTTTTGTGGGGACCCCGCCTAGAACACGCTCTACCTGGTTTCGTTAGGCGCGCTAAGCCGCCCCGGCACGGGGGAAGTCCCTGTCGCTAACCCGCTCGACTCGCGCCTTCGATTATAGCACCAACGGGGAGCAGGGAGTAGGAGGATTCACCTGGAACGGAGTAGATATCCTCTTAGGGAATGAAGGTCACCGCATCCCACGGACAAAGGTTAGGATCGTTGCAGGACATAAAGGAAGGAGGAAGGTCGTCGAGATCCCGCACCGAAAAGGGGGGAGAGGGATGAAGAAAATCTTCCGCATCTCTGCATGGCTCTTCCTTGGCGCTCTCCTTGTGGCCCTGACGATCCCGGCCCAGCTCGGCGCAGGGCCGGTGACGGAGATCAAGATCGGCGCTGTGTACCCTCTGACCGGCGCCCTCGCCTCCACGGCCAAGCTCTCCAAAGACGGGATCGATTTCGCCGTGGACATCATCAACAACCGCTATGACCTCGCCCTGCCCCTGGCCAAGACTGAAGGGCTCCCGAACCTGGGCGGGGCGAAGATCCGGGTCATCTTCGGGGACACCCAGGGTTCCCCGGAGACCGGGCGCGCGGAGACCGAGCGCCTCATCACGGGGGAGAAGGTCGCAGCAGTGGTGGGCGCGTACCAGAGCGCCGTGACGGCGACGGCCAGCATGGCAGCCGAGCGCCTGGGCGTCCCCTTCCTCAACCCCGACTCCACCTCGCCGACGCTCATCCAGAGGGGGTTCAAGTGGTTCTTCCGCGCCACCCCTGACGACGACATCATGAGCAAGAACTTCTTCGACTTCCTCAAGGACCTGGAGAAGAAGAAGGGGATCAAGGTGCGGACCGTGGCCCTCGTGTGCGAGAACACCCTGTGGGGCACGGATGTGTGCAAGTTCGAGCGGAAGTACGCCAAGGACTACGGGTACGAGGTCGTCGCCGAGATGCTCTACCCGGCACGCTCCACCGACCTCACCAGCGAGGTCCAGCGCCTCAAGGCAGCACGCCCCGACATCGTCTTCATGGCCTCCTACATCTCCGATGCGATCCTGTACACGCAGACCATGAAGAAGCTGGACTTCAACACCCAGGCGATCCTGGCCATGGACGCCGGGCATGTGGACCCCGCCTTCCTGAAGACGGTGGGCAAGGACGGGAACTACATCTTCAGCCGGGAGGTCTTCTCCGCCGACCTCGGACAGCGCAAACCCATCGTCCGCATCGTCAACGAGATGTTCAAGAAGCGCTACGGATACGACCTGGAGGGCACTTCTGCCCGATCGTTCACCGCCATGTTCGTCCTGGCGGATGCCATCAACAGGGCGGGATCCACCGAGCCCTCGGCGATCCGCAGGGCGCTATTGGAGACCTACCTCACCAGCGACAAGATCATCATGCCCTGGGGAGGCGTGCGGTTCGACCCGACGAACGGGCAGAACGTCCTCGGCCGTGGCATCATCGTCCAGATCCAGGATCTCAAGTACTGGACGGTCTGGCCGTGGCACCTCGCATCCCGGGACGTGATCTGGCCCATGCCCACGTGGAGGGAGAGGAAGTAGGTCGGGCGAAGGGAACGTGATCCTCCTCCAGAGCGTTGTGAACGGGGTGCTCCTCGGGCTGGTCTACGCCCTGATCGCGGCTGGCCTGAGCCTCATCTTCGGGCTGATGGAGATTGTCAACTTCGCCCATGGCCAGTTCCTCATGCTGGCCATGTACGGGGCCTACTGGCTGGCCGTGCTGTACAGGGTGGATCCCCTCTTCTCCCTCCCCTTGTGGGCGGCCGTCCTCTTCCTCCTCGGCGTCGCCACCTACTGGCTGATCATCGCCAGGGTCCTGCGGGCGCCGATGCTGGCGCAGATCTTCTCCACGTTCGGGCTGGGGGTCTTCCTGCAGAGCCTCGCCCAGTTCCTCTGGTCCCCGGACTTCCGCCTCGTCCCCTCTCCCCTGGTGAGGGGGAGGGTGGAGGTCCTCGGCCTGTTCGTGGGGATCCCGGAGCTGGTCGCGAGCCTCGGCGCCATCCTTGCCTTCGCCTTGCTTTACCTCTTCGTCACCAGGACAGAGACCGGGCGCGCGTTACAGGCCACGAGCGAGGACCGGGAGGCCGCGGCCCTCGTGGGGATCGACAGCCACCGCATGTTCGCTCTGGGCTGGGGGATCGGTTTGGCCTGCGTGGGCATCGCCGGCGTGCTCCTGAGCAACTTCTACTACATCTTCCCAGAGGTGGGATTCCCCTTCGCGCTCATCGCATACGTCGCCGTCGCCCTGGGAGGGTTCGGGAGCATCCCCGGAGCGTTCGTCGCCGGGATCATCATCGGCCTTGTGGAGGTCGTGTCGGGGTTGCTCATCGGGCCGGCGTACAAGTACCTCTTCGTCTTCCTCGTGTACCTCGTGGTGGTCATCGCCAGGCCCCAGGGGCTGTTCGGGAGGTACTAAGGGCACCCCGCCAAAACCCCGACAGGGTTTTGGCGGGGACCCCTTAAGGGAACGGGGATGGGATGAGGGAGACTGTGAGCCGATCGGTCGTGCAGGGTCTCTCGGGGTGGGGGAAGGCGCTGGCCGCTGTGATCCTCGCGACCTTCCTCCTGGGGTATCCTTTCGTGTTCACGGGCCCGTTCCCCCAACACCTGATGATCCGGATCTTCCTCTTCGCCGCCCTCGCCCAGGCCTGGAACATCCTGGGAGGCTACTGCGGGCAGATCTCCCTCGGGCACGCCGTCTTCTTCGGGATCGGGGCGTACACCTCCACGCTCCTCCTGATCCACTGGAAACTCTCCCCCTGGCTGGGCATGGCCGCGGGGGTCCTCCTCTCCGCGATCGCAACGCTTCTGATCGGCTATCCGACCTTCCGCCTCGGCGGGCACTACTTCGCCATCGCCACGATCGCAGTCGGGGAGATCGCCAGGGTTCTCGTTACGAACTGGCCCTTTGCCGGGGGCGCTGTCGGGCTGTACGTGCCCCTCCTCCCAGAGGGCCTGCGGACCTTCGAGTTCCACACTACCAAGGTTCCCTACTATTACATCAGCCTACTCCTCCTCCTGGCCGTCACGGCCACAACCTGGCTCCTGGAGCGGTCCCGCGCGGGGTACTACTTCCGGGCCATCAAGGCCGATCCCGACGCCGCCCGCAGCCTGGGGATCCCCATCCACCGCTACAAGCTCCTGGCCCTCCTGATCAGCGGGGCGTTCACGGCGATGGGGGGCACCTTCTACGCCCAGTACGTGCTCTACATCGATCCGGAGAGCGTCCTGCCCCTGATGCTCTCGGTGATCATCTGCCTCGTGGCCGTGCTCGGAGGGGTGGGGACCCTGTGGGGACCTCTCCTGGGGGCCCTGGTGCTCATCCCCCTCTCGGAGGGGACGAGGGTCTACCTCGCCGGCATGGGCGGGGCGGGGAGGGCGTTCGATCTGATCGTGTACGGCGCGCTGATCGTCCTGATGTCGGTGTTCGAGCCCACAGGGTTGATTGGCCTGTGGAGGAGGATCCAGCGCGCCCTGGAGGTGAGAGTTTCCTATGCCCGCCTTGCTGCGGCTCGAAGAGGTGAGCAAGCGGTTCGGGGGCCTGGTGGCGAATGACCGGATCTCCCTCGAGGTCCGCGAAGGGGAGATCCTCGGCCTCATCGGCCCGAACGGGGCGGGGAAGACGACGCTCTTCCACTGCATCTCCGGGTTCTACGCCCCCGACGGTGGGAGGATCTTCTTCCGGGAGCAGGAGATCACGGGGAGGCCTCCCGAGGAGATCACGCGCCTGGGGATCGCCCGGACCTTCCAGATCGTGCGCATCTTCAAGGACCTCACCGTCCTCGACAACACCGTCGTCGGGGCGCTGCTCCGGGCGCGGAGCGTCCGGGAGGCCAGGGAGAAGTCCATCCAGGTCCTGGAGTTCACGGGCCTCAAGGACAAGATGGACCGTCCGGCCGCGCACCTCACCATCGCCGACAAGAAGCGCCTGGAGCTGAGCCGCGCCCTTGCCACGGATCCGGCGCTCCTCCTCTTGGACGAGGTGATGGCCGGGCTCAACCCCCAGGAGGTCAAGGAGGCGGTGGATCTCATCCGCGCCATCCGGGCCAGGGGGGTGACGGTGTTCGTGGTGGAGCACGTAATGGAGGCCATCATGACGGTGTGCGACAGGATCGTCGTGCTGGATTACGGCCGGAAGATCGCCGACGACGTCCCAGCGAACATCGCCACCAACGAGGAAGTGATCAAGGCCTACCTCGGGGAAAGGTACCATGTTGCAGGTTAAGAACATCACCGTCGCCTACGACGACGTCCCCGCAGTCGTGGAAGCGAGTTTCGACGTGGGGAAGGGGGAGATCGTCGCCATCATCGGGGCAAACGGGGCGGGGAAGAGCACGATCCTTCGCACCCTCTCTGGCATCCTCCGGCCCGTCGCAGGGGAGATCTGGTTTGAAGGACAGCGCATCGATAGGCTCCCAGCGAACCAGATCGTCCACCTCGGGATCTCCCTCGTCCCGGAAGGGCGGCGGATCTTCGGCCGCCTCAGCGTCCTCGACAACCTCATCCTGGGGGCCTACACGAACCGGGATCCGGGCGCGCGGAGGGAGGCGCTCGAGTTCGTCTTCTCCCTCTTCCCGGTGCTCCGGGAGCGGGCGAGCCAGAGGGCGGGGACGCTCTCGGGCGGAGAGCAGCAGATGCTGGCCATCGGCCGGGCCCTCATGTCCCGGCCCCGGCTCCTCATGCTCGACGAGCCCTCCCTCGGGCTCATGCCCAAGCTCACGGCGCGGATCCTCCAGGCTATCCAGGAGATCAACCGCGAGGGGGTGACGGTGCTCCTCGTGGAGCAGAGGGTCCGGGAGGCCCTGGAGATCGCCCACCGGGGGTATGTCCTCCAGACCGGCCGGATCGTCGCCACGGGGACGGGGTCCGAGCTCCTCCAGACGGACCTCGTGCGCAAGGCCTATCTGGGTCTATGACCGCGACGTGCAGGAGCTCCCTCCTGCCGCGGTGAACATTCCCTCACGGAAGAATCCACCATCGGGGAGGCGGCATGATGAACCGGAGCAGGTATGTACTCGTCATCCTGGTCACCCTCGCCCTGCTCGTCACCGGGTGGGTCCCTCACGTCAACGGACAGGTGGCGAAGACGCTCCTCGTCCTGGGCCGGCTGATCTCCGATGCGGTCAGCCTGGACCCCGCCCAGGCGTTCGAGTTCACCTCGGTGTGGGTGGACAAGCAGCTCTACGATACCCTCGTGGATTTCAGCAAGGACTTCACCCGCGCCGTGCCCATGCTTGCCCGGTCCTGGACGGTCTCTCCAGACGGGAAGACTTATACCTTCCGGCTCCGTAGCGGCGTGAAGTTCCACAGCGGAAACCCCGTGGACGCCGCGGCGGTCGAGTTCTCCATCCGGCGCGTCTTCCGCCTGAAGCTCACCCCTTCCTTCATCGTCACCAGCTTCATCGAGAAGCCGGAGGACGTCGTGGCGGTAGGACGGGACCAGGTCCGGATCACCTTCAACCAGCCGATGCCGGAGACCATGATGGCCTCGGTCCTGGCGAACCCTGTCACCGCCATTGTGGACCCTGCCGTGGTCCAGAAGAACGCGACCCCTGATGACCCCCTGGCCAACAAGTGGCTCAGCTCCAACGACGCAGGCTCTGGCCCCTTCATCCTCCGCTCCTGGCGCCGCAACGTGCGCATCGACCTGGAGGCCTTCCCCGGCTACTGGCGTGGACGGCCGAAGCTCAACCGGATCATCCTGCTCGAGATGCCTGAGCCCACAACGCAGCTCCTGGCGCTCCAGCGCGGGGACATCGACGCCGCCATGAGCCTCCTCCCCCGCCAGTACAAGGAATTGGCAGGGCAGAAGGACATCGTCGTGAAGAGCAGCCCGACCTTCTCCCTCCGGTACCTGGCGATGAACGTGGGGTACGAGCCGTTCAGCAAGGTCCAGGTCCGCAACGCCGTCAAGTGGGCCATCGACTACGATGCCATTAAGCGCATCTGGGAGGACGCCATCGATCCCGGGCAGACCATCGTTCCCGCGCGCATGTTCGGCCACCTCCCCGACCGCCCCTACCGGAAGAATGTGGAGCGCGCCCGGTCCCTCATGCGGGAGGCTGGCTATGAGCGGGGGTTCAAGGTCGAGCTGCTGACGGTGCCTGACCCTCCCCTTCCTGACGTCGCGGCCAAGATCAAAGAGGACCTGGCGGCCATTGGCATCGAGGTCGAGGTCAAGCAGCTCCGCTCCGCAGACCTCCTGGGGATCTACCGGGCCCAGAAGCACCAGATGGTCATCGCGCGCTGGGGGGCGGATTATCCCGATCCGGACAACCTCGCCAAGGCGTTCGCCGACTACGACATGCGCCAGCTCGCCTACCGCAACCAGTGGGATCACCCGGTGAAGCAGCTGGTTAAACAGGCCGTCGGGGAGCTGGACCGCAAGAAGCGCGAGGAGATGTACAAGCGGATCCAGAAGATCACCCTCGATGAGGGACCGTACGTCGTGTTCGCGTATCCGCTCCGCCAGATCGCCCTGCGCGCCAACATCAAGGGGCTGGAGCCATCGCCGCTCTACGAGACCTATGACCTCTTCGAGGTCTGGAAGGAGTAACGGAGGGGGGCGGGCTCCCGCCCCCCCGACCTCCCCATGGGAGCGTATGTCGCCCGACGCCTTCTCCTAGCTGCCGTTGCGATCTTCGGCGTCCTCGTCATCACCTTCTTCCTCTCTCACGTTGTCCCGGGAGATCCGGTGGCAGCGATCCTGGGGCCCCAGGCTCCCGAGGACGTCATCGAAGAGCTGCGGCGCCGTTGGGGGCTCGACCGCCCGATCCCCGAGCAGTTCCTCCTCTACCTGACGAGGCTGGCGCAGGGGGACTTCGGCCAGTCCCTGGCCACCCACCGTCCCGTCCTCCAGGACCTCAAGGAATTCTTCCCTGCCACGGTTGAGCTCGCCACCGCTTCGATCCTGGTGGGCGTTGCTGCAGGCCTGACCGTGGGCATCCTCTCGGCAGTTTCCAGGGGGAGCTGGCTCGACCACCTCGTCCGGTTCATCTCGCTCATCGGGCTCTCCATGCCCGTCTTCTGGCTCGGGCTCATCGCCCTCCTCATCTTCTACTATGGACTGGGCTGGCTTCCGGGACCCGGGCAGATCGACGTCTACCTCTTGCGGCCTCCCTGGGTGACCGGGCTCATCACGGTGGATGCCCTGATCGCCGGGGACTTCGAGGTCTTCCGCAACGCGCTCCGGCACCTTGTCCTCCCGAGCATCGTCCTCGGATCCCATGCCATGGTAGGGATCGCCCGCATCACCCGCGCCAGCATGCTGGAGGTCCTCGGACAGGAGTACATCAAGACTGCGCGGGCCAAAGGGCTCCCCGAGCGCATTGTCATCCTCCGACACGCCCTCAAGAATGCGCTGCTGCCCATCATCACCGTCATTGGCATCTACTACGGGAGCCTCCTCGAGGGGGCCGTTCTCACGGAGACGGTGTTCGCCTGGCCCGGCCTTGGCCGGTACGCCACAAGCGCCATCCTTTCCCAAGACTTCGCCGCCATCATGGGGGTGACGATCCTCATCGCCCTCATCTTCTCCCTGGCCAACCTGACTGTGGACCTGGCTTACGCCTTCCTCAATCCCAAGATCCGGTACGAGTAGCCATGCGTGAGGAGATCCCTGTTGAACGAGTGGAGGCCAAAACGCCCGCAGCAGTATGGACGGACGCTGTAATGGCCGCCCGCCTGCGGCAGGAGCGGGTACGCACCTTTCGCCTGGCCTGGAGGACGCTCCGCAACCCGCTCTCCCTCGCCGGCCTGGCGATCATCGGCCTGCTCGTCTGCGTCGCCGTGCTGGCCCCCCTCCTGGCACCCTACGATCCCCTGCGCACAGACATCGCCAACCGCCTCGCCCCACCGAGCCGCGCGCATCTCTTTGGCACCGACCAGCTGGGGCGCGACGTCTTCAGCCGCATCCTCTACGGTGCGCGCATCTCCTTGCGCATCGCCATCCTCACGGCCCTCATCTCGACGGCCATCGGCTTCCCCGTGGGGATCCTCTCTGGGTACTTCCGCGGCCGCGTGGATGACCTGCTGATGCGGGTCACCGACATGTTCATGGCCTTCCCCAGGCTCATCCTCGCCATGGCCATCGCCGCGGCCCTCCGACCGACCCTGGAGAATGTGGTCATTGCCATCGCCCTCGCGGGCTGGCCCACGTATGCACGCCTCGCGCGAAGCGTCACCCTGGCCATTCGCGAGGAAGTCTACGTGGAGGCCGCCCAAGCAGTGGGCGCCAGCACCTCGCGCATCCTCCTCCGGCATATCCTCCCCGGCGTGGTGAGCCCTGTGATCATCCAGGTCAGCCTGGACATGGGCGGGATCATCCTGACTGCGGCAGGGCTGGGGTTCATCGGCTTCGGCGCGCAGCCGCCCACCCCGGAGTGGGGGCTAATGATCTCCGAAGGGCGCAACTACATCCCCGGGCAGTGGTGGCTCTCCACCTTCCCTGGACTGGCCATCTCCCTGGTGGTGCTGGGCTTCAACCTCCTGGGGGATGGGATCCGGGATGTGCTCGACCCCAGGCTGCGAGGACGGTAGGTAGGGTCTGTCGATGGAATGGGCTAGCTTCTTCCTGCCTTTACTCTCTCGATGAGACCTCGGACAGCTTCGAGTGCATCACGGACTTCTTCCAGCGTAGGCCCTCCGCCGATCATGAGGGGATACCGCTCGAGCATATAGTACCTACTGATCCTTTGGCAGGCCGGACGAAACTCTTCGAGTGAGGGATCATATACCGCAGCATCGTCGAGGAGCGCCTTCAAGTCGTGGATACGCCGGAGCTTCCACCCTTTAGACAGCAGGAAGCCCTTGAGGAATTTTTCCACCGCTTGCTGGAGACAGAACCCCGCCAGTTCCGGGTCTCCATCCTCGAGCGCGCGCTGCACCCGCACGAGATCCTTCTCACCAATCCGAAACCAGTCATCTGCATACCTGGACTCCTCAGGAATCATAGAGCACTTCACCCTTTTCCAGGATCTCAGCAATGAACTGGTCTCCGGCCTTTACCCGTTCCTCAACCTCCTCTGGCGTGAGAACGAGTGGCTCAAAAGGGATATGAGGGTGCATGCCCGCTACCAGCCGCTCCACGGTCTCCATGCGATCCAGAAAACTCTCCGCGGTCGCCTTGATGATCAGGAGATCGATATCGCTGTCCTCGTCAGGCTGCCCGTACGCATAGGAGCCGAAGAGAATGATCCTCTGCGGGGCATACGCTTCAACGAGTTTCCGGACGATGTTTCGGATCACCGCTTGGATCCGGGCATCTCCTGTCATGGAACTCCCTCTCCCTACGTCACCCCAATAAAATCCGGAAACGGATCTTTGTGGATGCTCAGGCCTCCTTGTGTGATTATACAGGAACCTCCCATGTCGCGGAAGGAAAAACAGCCTGACTTGGTGAGCGGAATTGCCCTTCATTCCACGCTATGATACGCTACCTCCTGGGGGATGGGATCCGGGATGTGCTCGACCCCAGGCTGCGAGGACGGTAGGTACGGTCTGGGAACGATCCCATGCACGGGAAAGGAGGCAGGAGACGGTGACATCTCGCCCCAGGGCCCGGGAGACGGGGCTCGTGATCGGCACCCTGCCGTGCGGCCCGCACAACGCCATCACCGACGTCGGCAAGGTGCGCGTCGGGCACGTTTCCCTGGTCGCAGGGGAGGGACCTCTGGTCCCAGGGAAAGGGCCTGTCCGAACGGGTGTGACGGCCATCCTCCCTCACCCCGGGAACATCTATAGGGAGCGCGTCACAGCTGCCGTCCACATCTTCAACGGGTTTGCCAAGGCGACAGGCCTGATCCAGGTGGAAGAATTGGGGGAACTGGAGACGCCAATCCTGATCACCGGCACCCTGAACGTTCCCAGGGTGGCGGACGGGGTCATCTCCTGGATGGTGCGGGAGAACCCAGGGATCGGCATCACCGGCCCCACGGTCAACCCGGTGGTCGCAGAGTGCCACGACGGCTACCTGAACGACGCCCAGGGACGCCATGTGCGCGAAGAGCACGTCTTCGCCGCACTCGACGGCGCGAAGGGAGGTCCGGTCGAGGAGGGGGCCGTCGGGGCAGGCGTGGGAACCGCCTGCTACGGCTTCAAGGGGGGCGTGGGGACGAGCTCCCGCATCCTCCCGGACGCGGCGGGAGGGTTCCGGGTGGGTGTCCTGGTCGTCACGAACATGGGGCGCAGGGAGGACCTCCTCATTGCCGGCGTCCCCGTCGGACAGCTCCTCCCCAGAGCGGATCCTCCCATCGTGCAGGGAGATTCGGTGGTCGTCGTCCTGGCCACGGATGCCCCCCTGGATCCCGTCTCCCTCCGAAGGGTAGCTCGGCGCTGCCCCATCGGGCTTGCCCGCACGGGATGGACGGGAGGCTACCGAAGCGGGGACCTCGTCATCGCCTTCACCACGGAACGCACCATGGAGGAGGTCGACCCGGAGACCCTCAACCTCTGCTTCCGCGCCGCCGCCGAAGCGACAGAGGAGGCGGTCCTGAACACTCTGTTCCGGGCCACGACCCTGGCGGGACGGGATGGCCACGTCCTTGAGGCCCTTCCCCTGGAGGAGACGCTCTCCCTCCTGCGCAGGGCCGGGAGGATTTAAGAGCACCTCAGAAAACGCTCCGTGTCTTGCGGGGGCCTTAATAGAGATACTCCTGGAGGGAGTACCGGGCGATCTTGGGGCGGCCGCCTGAGAAGCGCAATCCCTCGATGATGGCCCTCCTCTGCGCCTTCATCGCCGCATCGTCCAGGGCCTTGATCCCCTCTGCCCGCGCACGGTGTGCGTAGGCGCTCCCCGGGAATTCCACGAACTCGGAGAGGTAGACGATGTCGCCGGGACCGAGCTCCATGGCGTTGAGGACTTCGACGGTGCGGTCCACGTGATTCTGGGCGAACCGATCCCCGCCAACTCCGACCATGACGATGACGCCGACATGCACCCCTGCTGCCCTGAGCGTCCGAACCACCTCGACGGCGTCCCGTGCGCTCCCCGGCTTGTTCAGGAAGTGGAGGAGCTCATCGTCTCCGGTCTCCAGCCCTATGTAGACACGCCGCAGCCCAAGCTCCCGGAGCTCGGCGAACTCCTCTTGAGGCTTCCTCCGCCCGGTGAACACGTCCAGGAAGGAGTAGAGGCCCATCTCGCGCACGGGCAGGAACGCCTCCACCGCCTGGATGAACGCCTTCAACCGCAGCTGGGGAGCGACGAGGGCGTTGGCGTCGGCGAGGAAGATCGAGCGGCGCATGGAAAGCCCTTCCCCAAGGAAGTCCAGGACCTCCCGGACGTGCCTGCGGAACTCCTCAGGGGACTTGATCCGGAAAGGGCGGTCCCGGTAGAACGTGCAGAAGGTACAGCGGTTCCAGTGGCACCCCTCGGTGGCCTGGAAGACCACGGCGAGGTACTGGTCGGGAGGGAGGATGCTCACGGGCCTGTACACGGCGAGGAACCTCCGCCGCTCCTCTTCCAGGGCCCTGGCATCGTGCCGGAGGATCCTGGCCAGGAGTTCGTCCACTTCACCGGGGGAGACACTGCCTGAAGGGGCGAGCACTCCGGCATCCCCGCGCTTCAACGCCGATGCCACTTCCCCCACCACCCGGATCACACCCTGGAGGAAGGTGACCTTCTCCTCCCCCACCACCTCCCGGTAGAACCGCCTGCCTTTCTCCCACCACTTCTCCAGGAGGCGGTTATCCAGCCCCCGGCGATAGAGATGCCCGCCCTGGTAAGCGGCGAACAGGCGCCCCTCGCGGTCGAAGGTGTAGAGGGCGCCTTCCCTGGTAGCGATGTTGACCGTGCCTCCCCGGATCGCGACGAACGGGAGGGCCACCGTGAGCTCCATCTCCTGATGCGGTCCTCCCCCTCACAAGCCCGGCCAGAAGAGCAGGATTTCGCGGGAACCGTTCCCCTACCCAGCCGGAGCAACCTCCACGTGATTGGTGTACACGACCCGGAACCCCTGCCCGCTGAGCGCCCCCTCGACCTCCTTCACCTTCGCCTTCTCCACGCGCAGGACCAGCCGAACCTGCCCATCCTGGTGATAGAGGACCAAGTTGTGGATCGTCGATCCCGTGGATGCAATGGCGCTCAGCACGCCGCAGACATCCTGCGGGGTCTCCAAGGTCACAACCAGCCGCGCCCCGGGCGTGCGCAGGCCGAGGACATCGATCAGGGCATCGAAGATGTCGCTCTCGGTGATGATCCCCACCAGCCGCTCCCCCTCCATCACCGGGAGGCCACCGATCTTCTTCTCCCGCATGAGCAGGGCGGCTTCCTCAAGGGGCATATCCGGGGAGATGGTGATCGGGTTCCGGGTCATCACATCCGCCACCTGCGCCTTGGAGAGGAGGTAGGGGATCTCCCATACGGCAAGGGAGGTGGCCGGGGAAGGCTGGGCACGCATGAGGTCGGTCCAGGTCACGATCCCGACGAGCTTCCCCCTGTCCACCACCGGGAGGCGCCGGATGCGCTTCCTCTCCATGAGGCGCAGGGCATCGTAGAGCGGCGTCCGGCTATCTACGGTAATGACCTCTGTGGTCATCCACTCCCTGACAAGCATGCACGACCCTCCCTTCCTTCGTCCCAGGCGCCTCCGGGCGCCTTGGGAGAGGCTCTCGCCCCTTCCAGTCTAGCGGCTCCCCGGAGGGTCGGGCCATCGGGTCCCTGGTGGAATTTCCCCCTCAGGCACGGGCCCGATGGGCTCAAAGGAGGTGGCGCTTGCGGGCTTCCTCCTCCAGCCAGGGCCGGTACTTGGGATCGGCGATGGCGATCAGCGCCCTCGCCCGCTGGCGGAGGCTCTTCCCGTGGAGGTCGGCGACCCCGTGCTCCGTCACCACATAGTGCACGTCCGCTCGGGTGGTGACAACCCCTGCGCCCGGGGTCAACGTTGGGACGATGCGGGAGACGGTCCCTCCCTTGGCCGTGGAGGGGAGGGCGATGATGGGGATCCCCCCTTCGGAACGGGCTGCGCCGCGGATAAAATCCAGTTGCCCGCCGAACCCCGAGTAGATGAACGTCCCCAGGGAGTCGGCGCACACCTGCCCCGTGAGGTCTACCTCCAGGGCGGAGTTCACCGCGACCATCCGGCGATTCTGGGCGATGATGAACGGATCGTTCGTGTAGTCCACGGGGTGGAGCTCGAACAGGGGGTTGTTGTCCACGAAATCGTAGAGACGGCGGCTCCCCAGGACGAACGTCGCGACCACCTTCCCCGGGTGGAGGGTCTTCCTCGCCCCTGTGATCACCCCTGCCTCCACCAGGTCCATCACCCCATCGGAGATCATCTCCGAGTGGATCCCCAGGTCCCGGTGATTCCTCAAGGCAGCCAGGACGGCATCGGGGATGCCGCCGATGCCCACCTGGAGGGTGGCGCCGTCGGGGATGAGCTCTGCGATGTACTTGCCGATGCGCGCCTCCACCTCAGCGAAGGGGCGGGGCTCGAGTTCGGGGAGGTCCCAGGGCAGCTCCACGATCCGGGAGACACGGGAGAGGTGGATGAACGAGTTCCCCAGGGTGCGGGGCATGCGCTCGTTGACGTGGACGATGACGTGCTTTGCCTGGGAGACGGCGGCGAGGTTGGCCAGGACCTCGGTCCCAAGGCTCAGGAAGCCATGCTCATCAGGGGGCGAAGTCTGCAGCAGGACGACGTCGGGGGCCAGCTCCCCCCGGAGCACCTTCGGGATCTCGTGGAGGAGGATGGGGATGTAGTCCGCCCGCCCCGCATTCACCGCTTCCCTGTCCCCCGGGCCGACGAAGAAGGCGTTCAGGCGCACATGCCCGGCGACCTCGGGGCGGGAGAGGGACGATTCCCCGAGCATCAGGACGTGGAGGACCTCAACCCCCTCCAGTTCGGGAGCCCTGCGGGCGAGGGCCTCCAAGAGGACGTGCGGGGTCGCCGCGTTCCCGCTGATATAGACGCGGTGGCCGCTTTGGATGAGACCCACGGCGTCGTCGGGGGTCGTCACCTTGCTCCTATACAGGCGCACCCAGTCGATCCCCGGCAACGGCATCACCTCAGAGGAGGGAAGTGAGGGGCGTCCACGTCCGGCCGAGGGAGCGGGAAACCGCAGGATGGGTGAGGTGCCCGCGGTACGAGCACACCGCGGATTCCAGGAGGGGGTTGGTGCGGACGGCCTGGGTGAACCCCTTCTCGGCGAGCTCCTCCACAATCGGCTGGATGGCGTTGCTGAGCGCCCGTGAGGCCGTCCGGCTGACCGCCGCAGGGAGGTTCGGGACGCAGCAGTGGATGATGCCCTCCTCGACGTACACGGGGTCCTTCAGGGTGGTGGGCCGGCTCGTCTCTACGCACCCCCCTTGATCGATGGAGAGGTCGACGATCACGGACCGAGGGCGCATCGCCCGGACCATCTCCCGGCTGACCAGGATGGGTGTCCGCTCCCCCGGGACGAGGACCGCCCCAATCAAGACGTTGGCGTAGGTGACGGCCCTCCGGATCGTATCCTCATTGGAGACCATGGTGGTTACCCCGGCGGGGAACCTCTGTTCAAGGAGCTGGAGGCGTTCCAGATCCTTCTCCAGGATGGTGACGTGGGCCCCCAGTCCGAGCGCGGCGACGGCAGCGTTCTGGGCCACCGTCCCTCCCCCCAGGATCACGACCTCTGCCGGGGGAATCCCGGGGATCCCCCCAAGGAGGATGCCCGGCCCTCCCTGGGTGGTCTCCAGCAGGGCCGCGGCCCTCTGGATCGCCAGCCTCCCCCCGATCTGGCTCATCGCCCGGAGCACCGGGAGCGTCCCAGAGGGGGCCTGCATGAGCTCGTAGGCAATGGCGGTGATCTCCTCCGTGAGGACCCGCTCCAGGCTGGCGGAGGGGAGGATGGGGAAGTGCCAGAACGCCATGACCATCTGGCCCTTCGCCAGGTGGGCGAGCTCCGCGGGGGAGGGGGCCTGGACCTTCACCACGAGCTCCCCGCGGCGCAGGGCCTCCTCCGCGCTGTAGACAACCGTCGCCCCGGCGGAAGTATAGGCGTCATCCGTAAACCCCGCGAACTCCCCGGCGCGGTGCTCGACGAAGACGCGGTGCCCCTGCTGCACCAGCGCCCGCACCACAGGCGGGGAGAGGGCCACCCGCGTCTCTTCGCGGACCGTCTCCCGGGGGACGGAGATGTCCACGCTCTCACCCTCCGATGGGGACTACGGGGATCTCCTCCGCCTGCCCGTGGGTACGCGCGTGCAGGTCCAAGAGCTCCTGCCACCTTGCCTTGACCAGCTGTTCGAGCACGGCGATCTGATCCTCGGTGAGGTGCGCGAACCTCCCCTGAAGCTTGAGGTATTCCTTGAGGGGGATCTGTGCGGGGCGATAGGTGACCGTGTACCGGGTCCCACCCTCTACCTCGAAGAGGGGGAAGGCGCCCGTGGCCACGGCAAGGCGGGAGACCTTGATCATCAGCTCGCTCTCCATGCGCCAACCTGGAGGGCAGGGTGCGAGGATATGGATCAGGCGCGTCCCCTTGATCCCCCTGGCCTTCCGTACCTTCCGGATGAGGTCGTCGGGAAAGGCGACCGTCGCTGTCGCCGCATAGGGGATGCGGTGGGCGGCCATGATGGCCATGAGATCCTTCTTGGGGCGGTCCTCCGGGTGGCCTTCCGGCGTCGTGGTCGTCCAGGCGCCGAGGGGGGTGGCGCTGCTCCGCTGGATCCCCGTGTTCATGTAGGCCTCGTTGTCGTAGCAGACGTACAGGATGTCCTCGTTCCGCTCGGCCGCCCCTGAAAGGGCCTGGAGGCCGATGTCGAACGTCCCCCCATCCCCCGCCCAGGCGATCACCTGGGTCCGGGTATCCCCCAGCACCTCGAGCCCAGCCTTCACTCCCGCTGCAGCCGCTGCCGCCGTCTCGAACGCGGTGTGGAGGAGGGGGACCTTGAGCGCATGGTAGGGGAAGGGTCCGTCGATGATCGTCCAGCAGCATGCCGGGAGCACGACCATAGCATCCCCTCCCATGGCTTTGAGGACGAGGCGCATGGCCAGCGCCGCCCCGCACCCCTGACAGGCCAGATGCCCCGGGTGAAGGTACTCCTCCCGGGGAACCTCCACCCCTGCCCACGTCAGCGTCCCGGTGCTCATCGCCTCACCCCCCACCAGACAATCTCTCGCGCCTCCTCCCGCTTCTCCACATCATCGACGATGGCCTGGATGTCCTCCGGCCGGACGTCCCGCCCTCCCAGTCCAAGCACGTATCCCACGACCAATGGCCGCGCGGAAACGGGGTAGAGGGCGGACTTCACCTCCTCGTAGAAGATCCCGTGGTGGCCCGGGGAGAGGTTGCGGTCGAGGACGGCGACCCTCTTCCTCCCCTCCAGGATGCGGCGGATCTCTGAGAAGGGGAAGGGGCGGAAGACGCGGATCCGCACGAGTCCCACCTTCCGTCCCTGGCTCCGCAGCTCTCGGACCGCAGCCCTGGCGGTTCCTGCCATGGTCCCTGCCGTGACGATCACCGTCTCGGCATCCCCCGTGTGCTCCTCCTGCACGAGGCCGTAGAATCGCCCGAAGAGCTTACTGAACCGCTCCCCCTCCTCGACGATGGCTTCCCGGGCTCTCTCCATGGCTTCCTGCAACTTCACCCGGAACTCGAAGTAGACCCCAGGATCGGCGAGGCCCCCGAGGGCCTGGGGGGCGCCCGGGCTCAACCGGTAGGGAGCGGAGAAGGGCGGGAGGAACTCGTCCACACGTCCCTGGTCATAGATCTCCACAGGCTCGGCGGTGTGGGAGAGCAAGAAGGCGTCCAGGACGACCATGGTGGGCAGGAGGACGCGCTCGGAGACCTTGAACCCCAGGATGATGGAATCCAGCACCTCCTGGCTAGTCTCCACGTAGATCTGCATCCACCCGGTATCGCGCTGGGCGAGGGAATCGGTCTGATCGGTCCAGATGGACCAGGGAGGGGCGAGGGCCCGGTTGATGTTCGCCATGACGATGGGAAGGCGCGCCCCCGATGCCCAGTGGAGCATCTCGTGCATGAGGGCGAGACCCTGGGAGGAGGTCGCCGTGAACGTCCTGGCCCCTACCGATGCAGCGCCGATGCAGGCGGCCATGGCGGAATGCTCGGATTCGACGGTGATGAACCGCGCAGCCAGCCTCCCGCTGGCCACGAACTCGGAGAGGAGCTCTACGACCTGCGTCTGGGGGGTGATGGGGTATGCCGAGATCACTTGGACCCGGCTGAGGAGGGCGCCATAGCTCACGGCGTGGTTTCCGGTGATGACCTTCGTCGCGCTCACGGTGACCATCACGCGACCACCTCCTCCCGCGCCAGCTCTTCCTTCATGGTGATGACCCCGCGCGGGCACTCCGCAGCGCAGAGGCCGCACCCCTTGCAGTACTCCAGATCGACCCGGGGGAGATCGCCATCGAGGTGGATGGCCGCGTCGGGGCAGAAGATCCAGCAGTTGGCGCAGAGGTTGCAGCTTCCGCAGCTGAAGCAGCGGCCTGCTTCCCCCCGCGCCGATGCAACGTCCAGCCCCAGGATCTCCTCATCGAAGGTCCGGGATCGCGTCGAGAGGGGCAGCTCCGGGATGGGAACCCGAGGCGCCTTGGGGAAGTACGCCAGGTTGATCTCCTTCAGGGGCACCGTTGGCAGGGGCTTCTCCTGCACGGGAAGGGGCTCGCCGCGCACGAACCTGTCCATGGCCCTCCCCGCCCTGAGCCCCGCAGCGATCGCCTCTACAACGGTCGCCGGTCCGGTCACGAGGTCCCCGGCGACGAAGAGCCCCTTCCTCTGCGTCGCCCCGGTAACCTTATCGGCGACAACCCATCCCTCGTCGTCGAGGACCTCCCGGGGGAGGAAGTCGGTCTCCGCGACCTCCCCGATCGCCCGGATGGCGGCATCGCACTCAAGCGCGAACTCCGAGCCGGGGATCGTGACCGGGCGCGGCCTTCCCGTGCGATCGCGCTCCCCGAGCTGCATCCGGACCACGGTGAGGCGGAGGTACCCGTCTTGCTTGGCAGCGGCCACAGGGAGCGTGAGGAACTGGAACTCCACCCCGTCTGCTTCAGCGCGTTCGACCTCCTCCTCAATCGCCGGCATCTCCTTGCGCGTCCTACGGTAGAGGACCACAGGCTGTGCCCCTAGGCGGACGAGGGTGCGGGCCACGTCAATGGCCACGTTCCCCCCACCCACCACGGCCACGCGGCGGCCGGGAGGTCTCCTCTGTCCCCGCCGCACCGACCGGAGGAACGCCAATCCCCCGATGAAGTGCTCCTCGCCGGGGATCCCCATGGTCCGCTCGCCGTGGGCGCCGGTGGCCACGAGGACTGCGTCGTAACTCATGAGGAGCTGCTCCACGGAGACATCGCGGCCGACGGTCACGCCGAGCTGGAAGACGACTCCCATCTCCTCCAGGGCCCTCGCCTCCCTTTCCACAATGCTCCGGGGGAGGCGATAGCTGGGGATGGCGTCTACGAGCATCCCCCCCACGCGGTCGTTCCGGTCGTACACCACGACACGGTGCCCCTGACGGCGGAGGAAGCTAGCCGCGGCAAGGCCAGCTGGCCCGGATCCGACGATGGCCACACGCTTGCCGGTTTCCCCAGGGGAGAAGACCGTCCTGTGCTCATGGACCCAGTCTCCCACCAGGCGTTCGATGGACCGGATGGCCAGGGGTTCATCGTAGCGCCTCCGGTTGCACCCGACCTCGCAAGGGTGCGGGCAGACCCTTCCTGTGATCGAAGGGAAGGGGTTGCGCTCAAGGAGGAGGCGGGCCGCCCCCTCCAGGTCCCCGCGGGAGACGGCGGTCATCACGTTGGGGATCGGGTTCCCGAGCGGGCAGGCCTTAGCGCAAGGCGCTGCGCGCTCGCGCACCTCAGGACGCATGTGGCGCCAGCTCCCTGTCTTGTTCCAGCGCGTGTCCCCCCAGGAAAGCGGGGTTTCCGGGAGGCCTCGTGTCGGATCGATGTCCATTTAGGATCCCCTCCTCACGCCGCCGCACGGGCACGCAACAGGACCGCCTCGAACGCCTCCTGCGCAGCACGGATATTCCCTTCAGGGTTTGCGGGAACGTTCTCGCGGATTGCCGCCAGTACAGACTCCAGCTGGACCAATCCCGCCGCTTTCACGAATGCGCCCAGGATCGCCGTGTTCACAATGGGCTGGGTGCGCGTGCCAAGCTTGTGCTTGAGGGCGATCGCGGAGGCGTCTACCGTGGCCACCTGGTACTGGGGCGGGATCGCCAAGGCCTCCGGAGGGTGCGGGGTGTTCACAAGGATGAGCCCTCCATCACGCAAGCCCTCCAGGACCCCAGCCGTCTCCACAAGGGTGGCATCAAGAACGATGACTGCATGCGGGGTGGTCACGTGACAGCGAATCCACAGGGGTTCAGCGGGGTCGGCTATCCGCACGAAAGCAGCGACGGGAGCTCCACGCCGCTCTACGCCGAACTGGGGAAAGGCCTGTACGGAACGCCCTTCACGGAAGGCCGCATCGGCCAGGATCTTGGATGCCACCACGGCTCCCTGACCTCCGCGGCCATGGATCCGGATCTCAATCACCCCACCACCTCCTCCTCCATCCTAGCGAAGAGTGGGCCCCAAACGGTATCGGGCACGTACCCGATTCTGCCTCAGGCAGGAGCACGAGGACCTTGCCCGCTCCTCTGATTCGCTAGGCGATGTGCATTTACCTGTCCTCGGAAAGGTCTCCCCCTGAACGGGGAGAATACTCCCTCGGGAACTTGAATCGGCTCGAGGAGGTTCGTAACAGCTACGGATTTTCTAGACACTTCTGACTCAACTTGCACGAGCGGCAACTGGAGAGGCTGGGAGCCTACGCCGGGGAGAGGGGTTATCAGGCAGTCACTTCCTTTTCGGCCCGCCTGTACGGCGCGCGGGGCGACAGGAGAGTGCGAAGGGGCTTCCGGGAGCTGATCAGGGATGTCGAAGCCGAAGGGCAATAGGTTCTGCGTCACCGTCTGCGGGGAGTTTTTCCCGGAGAGCTACCCGGCCTTCCGTTCGCCGAAGTGGTCCCGGGGGGACGAGGACCCGCTCCAAACCGAGATGCGCCTTTTCTGCGCCTGCGAGCGGTGGGCCTTCAACCGGCTGCTCGAGGGCGCTTCCCGGGATGGGGTGAAAAAGGAGGGCCAGGAACTGTTCGGCCTGAACTCCCGGTACGTTGACGACGCCCGACTGAAAGCCCACGCCCTGATAGACTCCCGGAGCAAACTGCTGGAGCTGGAAATCGACGAGACGGAGGCCAAGCTCGCTCGGGCCAGGAAAAAGCTCGGCCTGGCCATGAGGAAGCTGGCCGGGGCCAAGAAGGGTGCCGCTTCCGAGGCCGTGGAAAAGCTCCGCCTGGCGGTCAAGGGCCGCAGCGGCCGGGTTGCCTCCCTGGAGGAGAAGCTGGCCGAACTCAGGGCCCATCAGGAGAACGGGACCATCCCCAAGGTGGTCTTCGGCGGCCGGAAGCTCTGGAAGAAAGTGTGCAATGGCCGTGCCTCCCGCGAGGAGTGGCGGGCCGCCCGCAGGAACCGCCTCTCCTCCCGTGGGGATGAAGAAAAGGGCGGCAACCCGAACATGAAGGTCTCCTACCGGGATGGGGAGTTTCATCTCGCGGTGACCATCTCCCACCTCTCAGAGCAGATCGGTGTGGATGCCCTCGGCCGCCCGAAGGTGAGCCGTGCTCCGAAGGTAGAAGGTAAGCTCTGGCTACCGGAGAAGCACCGCGACCTGGTGCGGCTGTGGCTGGCTATGAAGCTGCCCTACACGGTAGAGCTGGTCCGCACCCTGGACGGCCGCTATCTGGTCCACCTGACGTTTGCGCCGGGCGGGGTGCGGGAACCCGACTTTGCCAGAGGATGTCTGGCTCTGGACACGAACCCTGACGGAGTGGCTTTGTGTCATGTCGGCGCCGGTGGTCAGCCTGGGCCCTGGCCGGATGGATTCAACATTCCCTATCCAAGGAACCTGGGGAAGTACAAAGGGGAATTTCAAGTCACCATCTCCCCCAATGGCTTTCTCTCCCTCAGGGTACCTGACTTGGCTTATGCTTCAGGTTTCCGGCGGGACTACCTGATAGGTGTCCTGGCCAAGGTGGTCGTCGACATAGCCGTCTTTTTGGGCAAGCCGATTGCTGTGGAGAATCTGGACTTCGGCAAGGACAGGCTGGACACCAACAAAAAGTTCAACCGCATCGCTTCCAATTTTCCCTTTGCGAAAATGGTGGAGGCGGTGTGCCGGAGGGCCGTCAAGGAAGGGGTGCCGTTCAAACCGGTGCCCGCCCGGCACACGTCCACCGTCGGGTACTGGAAGTACATGGAGCGTTACGCCGTTCCGGTGCACTGTGCGGCGGCACTCGTTGTAGGCCGCCGAGCAATGGGCTACCGGGAGCGCGTCACGGAAGAGCTCAAGGAGCTGGTCGCGCGAATCAGGAACAGCCTGACCCGAGAGGTCGGTCCCGATAAGCCGAGGGAAGGAAAAGGGATGACCCGCAGGGTCCGGGCCGTCTTGGAGCGGCTGGAACGGAAGATGCAAAGTCACAACGCCTTTGCTCCGTGGCAGCAGACAGGATTCTACTCCGCCTGGCGCGACTTCAAGTTGCTGGCCCTGTCCCTGCGGTGACCCCGTTTAGCCGGTGTCGGACAAACCGGTAGGCGTCCTGACAGGACGCGGGAGGCGGGGTTAGCGCCCCACCGGAAGGCCAGCACAACCTGGCGGAAGCAGGGCTTCCCCGCGTCGGCGGTCCGAGCTGGTTGTGTCCTTCCGGTGCAGCACTCCCGTCCGGGTGGGACTCCCGGGCCGAGGTCCCCTGTCGCCCTGCCCCTCGGGGGCAAATCAAGTATCCGGAAAGGAGGCGAAGGCCTGGTCTGGGGGCCGGCTTGGCTGGAGACAAAAACAGTCAAGTTTTGTGAACCAGGGTCTATTGTGAGCTGGCGTTCTGTCCGTTCACCTACGCGCTTCCTCCAGGAAACCCTCGGCGACCTCCCCCTCCGCGGAGAGCTGGAGGAGTACGAAAGGTGGTGGGAAGAGCGAGGGAAAGCGATCTCCTCCAGCATCGACCGTTTGGGGACCCCCTGGCTGAGGATGTTCGACCGCTTTGGCAACCGCGTGGACGAGATCCTCTACCCCCCAGAATACTGGGAGATGCTCCGCACAGGCTACAAGGCTGGGGCCGTCTGGCGGGCGTTCGAGGGGAGGACCCTCCTCCCCTCTTACCTCCTCGGGTACGTCACCTCATTCTATGATCCAGGCGTCTACTGTCCCTATACTGTCACCCTTTCCACGGCTATCCCTCTCTCCAAGTACGGGAGCGAGGCGGTGCGGGCGCGATACCTCCCTCCCCTCCTCCGCAAGGACGATGCCGTTTGGCAGGGAGCCACGTGGATGACGGAAGCGAGGGGAGGTTCGGACCTCGGGGCCGCCGTGGAGACCTCAGCGAGGCCTCAGGGAGACCACTGGCTCCTGAACGGGGAGAAGTACTTCGCCAGCAACGCGGGCGCGGATGTCGCCGTGGTCGCAGCAAGGCGAGAGGGGGGACCACCGGGGGTGCGCGGCTTGGCGCTCTTCCTCCTCCCGAGGAGGCTGGAGGATGGGCGGTTGAATTACTTCATCCGTCGCCTCAAGGATAAAATCGGCACGCGCTCTGTCCCTACCGGGGAGGTGGAGCTCCGCGACAGCGTGGCCTACCTCCTGGGTGAGCCGGAATTGGGGATCTACCTGATCCTGGAGGTCCTCAACATCTCCCGTGTGGCCAACTCCGTGGGGAGCGTCGCCCTGGCCCAGCGGGCCCTCCAGGAGGCCCTCGCCTTCGCCGAGGGCCGCGTCGCCTTCGGGAGGCGGATCCTCGACCATCCCCTGCTCCGGCGGCAGTTCGAGGAACGGGTCAGGACCCTCCGGCTGGCTTTTGCCCTCGCGTGGGAAGCTGTCCGGCTCCTCGACGAGGTGTGGCTGGAAACTCCCAGGTACTCCGGGCGGTACCACCTGTTTCGCCTCGTCGCGCACCTGGCGAAATACTGGACGGCAGAAGTGGCTGTCCAGATGGCCAAATGGGCGATGGAGGTCCATGGCGGAGCGGGCGTCCTGGCTGAGTACCCTGTGGAGCGCTTGCTCCGGGAGGCCATGATCCTCCCTATTTGGGAAGGGACGCCGCACAGGCAGATCCTCGACGGGGTCGAGGCTATGGAGCGTCGGGAGGCCCACCACCAGCTGTTCATGCACCTCGCCCCCCACGCCGAACGGGGAACCCTCCAGGAGATGGAGGAACGTGTCCGAGCACTCCTCGCCCTGCCACAGGAGGAGAAAGAGGCGCATGCGGAGGGGGTGTTCCGGACGCTCGCGGAGTTCACCGCCGCATGCGCCCTCCAGCGCCTCCTGGCGGGGAGGGGAGGCCTCCCAGGGGAAAGCGAGGCGCCGGGAGCTTTGCTATAATGGAATCGGCCGGGTCCCTAACGATGTCGGCGATGGAGGTGAGCAGGATGCCACAGCCCCGGCGCGGGAGGGTGCGGCCCATGAGGGTCGCGGCGGAGCTGGAGGAGCGGTTCTGGAGCGCCCTGGAAGGGGCCGTCCCCCCAGAGGTGCAACGCCACCTGACGAATGCCCTCCGGGAGTTCCTGGAGGCGATGCGGGCGATGATCGACGCGGCCATCGCGCGCACCGAGCCGAGACCTGAGCCTAAGAGGCCGAAGCGCGTGGTGGTCAAGTAGGGCCTTGGAAACGCACATGGGAAAGGGGAAGCCCAAGCGCGTCATCCTTTACACAGGGAAGGGAGGGGTGGGGAAGACCACCATCGCTGCCGCCACTGCCATCCGCTGTGCCGACCTGGGCTACCGCACCCTCGTGATGAGCACCGACACTGCCCACAGCCTGGGCGACTCCCTGGAATCCCCCATCGGCAACGAAGTCGTGCAGGTCGGCGAGAACCTGTGGGCCCAAGAGGTGGACTCCCTGTACCAGCTGGAGAAATACTGGGGCGTTCTCAAGGCCTACCTCTCCACCCTCCTGGCGTCGCAGGGCATCGATGAGATCACCAGCGAGGAGCTGGCCAACCTCCCTGGGATGGAGGAAGTGAGCAGCCTCCTCCAGTTGAACCACCTCGCGCGCGAGGGGGACTACGACATCATCGTCGTCGACTGCGCCCCTACAGGGGAAACGATGCAGCTCCTTGGCTTCCCGGACATGGCGCGGTGGTGGTTGGAAAAGCTCTTCCCCATCGGGCGCGCTGCTACGCGCGTCGTGCGCCCTGTGGTGCAACCTCTCATCCGCCTCCCCCTACCCACGGATGATGTCTTCACCGCAGCCCAGAACCTCCTCCAGAGCGTGGAGGAGATGAAGGAGATCCTGGCGGACACCTCCATGACCTCCATCCGCCTCGTCCTCAATCTGGAGAGGATGGTCATCAAGGAGTCTCAGAGGGCCTACACCTACTTCAACCTGTTCGGGTATTGCACAGATGCTGTCATCCTCAACAAGGTGCTCCCGGAGGGAGCCGCGGACGGCTTCTGGGAGCAGTGGACCGCGACCCAGGGAAGGTACGCCCAGATGGTCGAGGAGGCCTTCTCCCCCCTTCCGATCCTCCGCGTGCCCCTTTTCTCCCAGGAGATCGTCGGGGTCAAGCTGCTCCGCCAGGTGGCTGACCACCTCTTCGGCGACGACGATCCCGCCCGGATGTACTACAGGGGCACTCCCCAAAAGGTGACCAAGCAGGGGAACAGGTACATCCTCACCCTCTCCCTCCCCTTCGTGGGGAAGGAGGAGGTCGAGCTCCTCCAAACAGGGCACGAGCTCATCGTGCGGGTGGGAACGTACAAGCGCAGCATCTTCCTGCCTGCCACCCTCGCGGGACTGGACGCCCGGGATGCACGCCTGGAGGACGGGAAGCTGAACATCGTGTTCTCCCCGCGCCCCAGGACCTAGGGGGGATCCCTCTCCCCTCGGGGGAGAGGGTGCAGGGTGAGGGGTTGAGATCATGAAACGGCTGGCAGAGCATGGACCCTGCCCTGTGTGCGGGAGCTCCCCCGCAAGCATGAACGTTGTCTTCTACGAGCGAGAAGACGGCGTTATCGTGGCCCAAGCCTCTTTCCGGGAGGCCCAGCAGGGACCTCCAGGCCACGCGCATGGAGGGATGATCGCGGCGGTCCTCGATGAAGCGATGGGTGCAGCCGTCTGGCGGGCAGGCTACAAGGCCGCGGCCCTCCGTGTGGAGGTGGATTACCTCAGGCCGATCCCCCTCCACCAGCCCATCTACGTGGAGGCAAAGGTGGGGGACATCACTGGCCGGGCGATCCGGGCGCTTGGACAGATCACCTTCGCCGACGGCAGCATAGCGGCAACGAGCTATGGGGTCTTCGTGGAAGCGCCCCACCTCTTCGATACGATCTTCTACCGGCTGGAAGAGGAACAAGGGGCATCAGCCTAAGTTCTCCTGCCTGAGCCTGAGTCCCAGGACCGCGGCGCGGGGGACGTATGAGAAAAGCGGAAGAGGAGGATCCCATCGCGAGGAAGAAAAAGCCTGGTAGACTGTAGGGCCAAGAAGTGGAAGGGATGCGACATGCGCGACGGATACTTTTCCCTCAATCTTTTTTTCAGGAAACTCGGCATCCCGGAAAGGGAGAGGGCGGTTGTGGAGGAATGCCTGGTGCTCGGTTTGGGGCGCTATTACCGCTACATCTACGGTTATGACAAGTACGGACGGCGTCTAGGGTACCTCCTTGAGGAGCGCATGCATGAGCCTTGCATCTTCGGTTACGGGGCCGTCGAGGTCGTTCGTCACCCGTCCCCTATCTGCGGAGACGAAACTGAAAGTCGTTCAATAAACGCTCGACCATATGCGACCTTTAGAGGAGCACGGGACTCCGCACGGATTGGCCGGTCCTGGCGAGTTTCCTGGCCTCCATCGATGTGCTGAATCCAGAGCTATGCTCGTTCATCTTCCTGGTCGCAAGTGTCGAGGGAGGCCTATACAAAGACTGGAAGCCTGAGGAGGTCTACGCGCTCACTGAATGGTTGATCACCAAGGCTGGACTCTTCCAGAAGATGCTCCGAGGTGAGCCCCCCGCACACCGGTTGGCCTTCACCGAGCTCGATGTCCCCGAACTCATCCCTCCATCGACAAAGACCGCCAAGGCGAAAGTGGTGATCACTCCTTCCATAGGATTGATCCGCACCTTGCTGTCTGGCACCGTTGGCGGGGTCCTCCTCATCCCCCCATCCCTCAAACGGAGGGCGATCCTTGCCCTCGTCCAGCTCGGTGAAGATCCTGAATCCATCTGTAAGGCCTACCTGGACTCGGATCGAGGGTATTATGCCGACGCCTTCAACTTTGGGGTCGCCGATGTCATTCGGGCGTACGCTGGACAAATGTCGCCGTCTGTCGTCAAAGAGCTCATCGAACAGGGGCTCAAGATCCCGCGTGTCCCAACGCGAAAGGCCTTTTACAGTCTTGGAGCAGATCTGTTCGGGCCTGCATACTGGAAGCGTGCTCAGAGCGATTCTGCCAGAACCATCCGGGAGTGGGCGACAAAACGGATCTCCGCTCTCTCTGAGGAGGAGGATCGCGTTTCAAACGGCCTCCTGCTTGAGGAGGGCGCTGAACAGGGCTGCGGTTAACCCGAGGACAACGACAAGCAGGAGATAAGATACTGCGGAGGCCTGCGCAAGGCCCAGGCCCATGAACGTTGTTTGGTAGATGTAATAGCTGATGATGGACTGGACAACCTCGAACGGGACTTTAATGCCAGTCCTCCGCTCGAACTCCGGGAGCAGCGCCTTGAGATGGTGGAAGCAGCCCTCGAGGCCTCTTCCAGGAAGATCGCCGTAATGGAGGTAAGGAGAGGTCACCGACGACCTGGTTCAAGATATGCAGGAGATCCTCACCTCTTCTGTGCCCGGCTGTATGGGCGCCGCTCCGCAAAGAGAGCTCTGCAGGTGATCCAGGAGTGAAGGCAACGTTTGAAACCAGGATCGAAGACGAGTCCTTCTACCCCGCCCTGGAGGCGATTGCCGCGCACCTCGGGGATGTGGAGCAGCACCTGTTCGTGGACTGTTCGCCCGGCCTCATGGTCCTGAAAGAAACGACTGCGGTTTTAAGTAAACGGACAGAAATGATGCCACACTATCACTCCTGGAGCTAGCTCCGTGTCGGGGTCCCCGCCAAAACCCGTAACGGAGTTTTGGCGGGGTGCCCCAACCCGTGCCCGGGTTTTGGTGGGGTGCCCGAATCCGTTTCAGGATTTTGGCGGGGTGACTTAGCCCTGGGGAGGCTCAGTGGGACCTCGGCAGCAGTAGCGTTTGTGATCCCCCCTCGAGGTGGACTGCATCCGCAGCGAGGAAGAAGCGGTTGAGGTGGATCTGCCGCAACATCTCCTCGGCGAATGGCCCCACGACAGCGTAGAGACCGGTGCGTACCTTCCCTCCCACGACGAGGACATCGGCTGTGGGATCGTCGGCCAGTTCCATGGCGACGGGGAGATCGAGGGCCACCGCGCTGATCCGCTTCCCCCGTGCATTCCTGGCGACGTACAGGGCCGTAGAGCCCGAATCGAAGATCACGGCTTCTCCCTCCCGGATCAGGGAGGCCGCGGCGCGCCCTATGCGGTCCTTCTCCTCCTGCCTGAGGCGGAGCTTGAGGCGGTACTTTGGCTCAAAAGCAGTGCTGTGGGCGAGAGAGACGGCCCCGCCGTGGGTACGCACAATGAGCCCTTCACGCTCCAGGGCCTCGAGGTCCCGTCGGACGGTAGCAAGGGAGACCCCAGGTGAATCCTATCGAACTCCTCCCCCAACTCGGAGGGGATGGAAACCACACGGATCTTCGGGTGCTCGCTGGATTTGGAATTGGGGACTCCCCCTAACCAGAATCAAGTTCTCGTTCGATTGCACTCCTCGAGATCGCCGGTAGGATGAGAGAAGGGTGGAGCCAAGCGAACATGGCGGAGGTGGGGCTCCATGAAGGGAGCGCGCTTGATCGTTCTCATCGGAGTTGTTGCGGTTACGTTTCTCGCTGGCGTCTTGGGAGCATCTTTCTTCTCCCGCACCGCCTCTGGACAGGGAGCGGCATCTCCGTATGCGGGGTCAGAGGCGTGCTTTCAGTGCCACCCGGACCAGTATAACGCCTGGAAGGTCTCTGGCCATCCCTATATGCTGATCCCTGCCGAACGGGCGAAGAATATGCCCCTTCCCCTCCCCGCCGGCTACTCCTGGGAGGACATCAGTTACGTCGTGGGAGGATACAAGTGGAAGGCCCGGTACCTGGACAGGAAGGGGTTCATCATCACGACCGCTGCGGGGAGGCCGGGGAAAAACCAGTACAACCTGATGACCGGGGCGTGGGCAGACTACGAGGCCGGCAAGGTCAAGAAATACGACTGCGGCCGGTGCCATACTACGGGGTACTCCCCCGAGGGGAGCCAGGGCGGTCTTCCTGGGATTGTTGGAACCTGGGCGTACCCTGGTGTGGGGTGTGAATCCTGCCACGGCCCAGGCCAAGCGCACGTCGCGGCCGGGGGCGACAAGAAGCTGATCACCACCGATCGCTCCTCCGGTCTCTGCGGCAACTGTCACATCCGGGGTAGGGCGACGACCATTCCCGCGAAGGATGGGTTCATCCAGCACCACGAGCAGTACAACGAGCATGTCGCCAGCCCCCACCGCAAGCTGGCCTGCGTGGACTGCCACGATCCCCACAAGAAGGCGGAGTTCTCAATCCGCACCACCTGCGCTTCCTGCCACTCCGCTGCTCAGGCCGCCTTTGCCGGCAGCACCATGCAACGCGTCGGGGTCACCTGCGTGGACTGCCACATGCCCATGGCCACGAAGTCGGCGGTGAGCCTCGGTCCATACAAGGGCGATGTGAAGACCCACCTCTTCCTGATCAAGACCGACCCCGAGGCGAAGATGTTCACAGCGGATGGGGCCTTCGCCAAGTACTACGTCACTCTGGACTTCGCCTGCCTGCAGTGCCACCAGGACAAGACCGTGAAGTGGGCTGCACAGTACGCGAAGGGCGTCCACAGCCTGGGGAAGCGGAAGAAATGATCCGGAATAAGGAGGGAAGCCATGGGTGACCCAAGCGACGCCAAAGCGACAAGGCGGAAATTGCTGAGGGGGGCAATTTCCGCTGCCGCCACCCTGGCGGTGGCGGAGGTGGGAACCCTCCTCAAAGGGGCCACCTCAGCGCGAAGGGCCGGGGCGGAAGAACGCCTCCCTGCCGACAACGAAGTCCTGCGCCTGTAACAGGACCTGGAGAGGGCGTTGCGCAAGCCCGTGGAGCAGCGTCAGTGGGTGATGGTCATCGACACCCGCAAGTGCATCGGGTGCAACGCCTGCGTTGTGGCCTGTATCGCAGAAAACGGCCTTCCCCCCCGGAGTCTCCTACCGGACCGTCCCCGAGGTGGAAGTCGGCGAATATCCTGCGGTCAAGCGCGTGTTCATGCCGACGAACTGCCAGCAGTGCGATAACCCACCTTGTCGGAAGGCAGCCCCGCCTGGGGCGATCCAGAAGCGGCCGGACGGCATCGTGGCCATCGACTACACCAATTTCCGCTCCCGTAAGGCCTTCGGGGCCGCGGCGAAAGCCTGTCCCTACAGGGTGCTCTATTTCGACGACGGGAGGTACTGGACGCAGGGGACGCCGAGGCTCCAGGCCTATGAAACGCGCCCCCATGTGGAGTATGGCCTCCGGTGGGCACGCATGGAAGGGCAGCTCCCCATCGGTGCCGGACGGAAGTGCCACTTCTGCCTCCAGCGCCTGGAGGCCGGCATGCTACCGGCATGCGTCGCTACCTGCATTGGGCGAGCCATGTACTTCGGAGACCTCTCTGACAAGCGAAGCCTCGTTGCCGAGCTCCTCCGCCGCAACCCCCACATGCAGGTGAACGCAAACCTCGGGACCCGGCCAAGGGTGTACTACATCGCCGAGGACATCCAGAAGGGCTGCCAGGTGTGCCATGGGTAGGAGTGAGAGCATGCGCGGAGATACCTTGAAACCAAGGAAGGCAAACCTCCTCGTGACAACCCGGCGCGAATTCCTCAAGACCACTGCATTCCTGGGGGGATCTGCCCTCCTCCTGCGCCGGATCGACCGTGCCTTCGAACTCCTCAAGCGTGCCGAGGCAGGGGAGGGAAGCGCCCTCTATGAGCTCTCTCGTCCACAAAACATCCTTCGCACGGTCTGTCTCCAGTGCAACACCGGGTGTGGGATCAAGGTGAAGCTCCTCCAGGGCGTCGCCGTCAAGATCGACGGGAACCCGCAGAGTCCCTGGACGATGACTCCCCACCTCCCCTACGCGACCTCCCCCTTCGACACCGCGCGCATCGATGGAGCGATCTGCCCAAAGGGACAGGCAGGGATCCAAACGGTGTACGACCCCTACCGCCTCCGCGTGGTCCTCAAGCGGGCGGGCCCCCGAGGATCGAACCGGTGGAGGACCATCCCCTTTGAACAGGCGATCGACGAGATCGTCAACGGCGGCTACCTGTTCAAAGACGTTCCGGGTGAGGAGAACCGCTATGTGCAGGGACTGAAGGAGATCTGGGCCCTGCGAGATCCGAAGCTTGCCGCAGCCCTGGCCAAAGATGTGGAGAAGATCCGGAAGAAGGAGATGACGGTGGCGGAGTTCAAGAACAAGCACCGGGAGCACCTCCACCTGCTCATCGACCCCGACCACCCCGACCTCGGCCCGAAGAACAACCAGTTCGTGTTCATGTGGGGTCGATTGAAGGGCGGGCGCGGCGAGCTCATTCGCCGCTTCACAAAGGACGCGCTTGGATCGGTCAACGCCCACGGGCATACCACGGTCTGCCAGGGCTCCCTCTACTTCACCTGCAAGGCCATGAGCGAGCAGTACGTCGGCGGGAAATGGTCCGGCGGAAGGAAGTTCTACTGGCAGGCGGATACCGCGAATGCTCGGTTCATCGTCTTCGTCGGCGCCTCCCCGTTTGAGGGGAACTACGGTCCACCCCTCCGCTCCAGCAAGATCACAGACGGCATAGCCAGTGGGCGCCTGAAGATCGCCGTCGTGGATCCCAGGCTCTCCAAGACGGCAACGAAGGCCTGGAAGTGGGTCCCCATCAGACCGGGAACCGAGGCTGCTCTTGCCCTTGGGATGATCCGTTGGATCATCGAGAATAAGCGCTACGACGCCCGCTACCTCCAGAACGCCAATAAGGCTGCGGCGAAAGTCGACGGCGAACCAACGTGGACCAACGCGACCTGGCTCATTAAGATCGGCCCCGATGGCCGACCAGGGAGGTTCCTGCGGGCCAAGGAGATCGGCCTGTCGGAGAAAGACGAATTCGTCGTCCTGCGCGACGGCAAGCCCGTGGCCTTCGATCCCTATGACGAGAAGACGCCGGTTGAGGGGGATCTCCTCGTGGACACGGTGATCGAGGGGATCCGGGTGAAGAGCGGCCTGCAGCTCCTGTACGATTCCAGCAGGACCCGCACGCTGGCGGCGTGGGCCAGGCTGTGCGGTGTCAGGGAGCAGGACATCGTGGAGCTGGCATGGGAGTTTACGAGTTACGGCAAACAGGCGGCTGCTGACATCCACCGCGGCGTTTCCCAGCACACCAACGGCTTTTACAACAGCCTCGCCTGGATGTCCCTCAACCTCCTCGTGGGGAACTTCGACTGGAAAGGCGGCATGATCAAGGCGACGACCTATGACATCGTCGGCGGAAGGCCACCCAAGCCCTTTCACCTCGGCGCAATGGACGGCAGGGTGAAGCCGTTCGGGATCAGCATCATCCGTCACGAGGTCAAGTACGAGGAGTCCACGCTCTTCAGCGGGTATCCCGCCAAACGCCCTTGGTATCCCCTTGCCAGCGATATCTACCAGGAGATCATCCCTTCCGCCGGCGACAGCTACCCCTACCCCATCAAGGCGCTGTTCCTCTACATGGTTCGCCGGTATACAGCCTCCCCGCAGGCCACACCAACATCGAGATCCTGCGGGATCCTTCCAAGATCCCCCTGTTCGTGGCCTGCGACATCACCGTGGGGGAGACGTCCATGTACGCAGACTACATCTTCCCGGACCTCACCTACCTGGAGCGGTGGGAGTTCATGGGATCCCACCCTTCCGTCGCCCAGAAGGTCCAACCTATCTTCTCCCCCGTCGTGGGCCCCATCCCCAAGACGGTGAGGGTCTTCGGAGAGGAGATCCCCCTCTCCCTGGAGGCGCTGATCCTCGGCATTGCAGAGAAGATGAAGCTCCCTGGGTTCGGGAAGGACGCCTTCGGACCTGGCCTGGATTTCCGCCGCCCGGAGGACCTCTACCTCCGCATGGTGGCCAACGTGGCCGCTGGGGATGCTCCCGGGGAGGAGGTTCCGGACGCTGACCCTGCGGAAGTTGACCTGTTCCTGCGGTCGCGCGCCCACCTGCCCAAGAGCGTCTTCGACCCAGATCGCTGGCGGCGCATCGTGGGGGATCGCTGGTGGCCGAAGGTGATCTACGTCCTCAACCGGGGTGGCCGGTTTGACGACTACGAACGCGGCTATGAAGGGGAAAAAGTGCGACACAAGTACGGAACCTTAATCAACCTCTACTCGGAAAAGGCTGCCGAGACCAAGAACTCCATGACGGGGAAGCCGTTCCTGGGGGTTGCCACCTACGTCTCCATCACAGATACCCTAGGCCGACCCATCGCGGACGAAGCGGCAGGATACACGTTGAACCTCATCACCCACCGGGAGATCTTTCACACCAAGAGCCGAACCATCGCGAATTATTGGCTTCTCTCCGTCTATCCAGAGAACTTCGTGGTGGTGAGCCGACGAGACGCGGAGGAACTTGGCCTTCGGGACGGTGATCTCGTGCGCATCACCTCCTCCACCAATCCGGAAGGGGTCTGGCCTGTCGGAGACGGAAAAAAGGTCCCCATGGTGGGCAAGGTGAAGGTTGTCGAAGGGATGCGTCCGGGGGTCGTCTCCTTCTCTCTGGGGAACGGGCACTGGGCCTATGGATCGACGGATATCGTGGTGGATGGGAAATTGATCAAAGGGGATCCGCGGCGGCGCACCGGAGTTCACGCCAACGCTGCCATGCGCGTCGACCCGTATCTCAAGAATACCTGCCTCGTGGACCTCACAGGCGGGAGCGCCGTCTTCTACGACACGCGGGTCAAACTGGTGAAGGTCGGATAACCGCTAGCTCCCTTTGAAGAACCGCGCCGGGCTCAACGGAGAGGGATCCACAGAGGGCCTCTCCCCGAGGACCATCTCCTTGATCAAGAGCCCAGTGAGGGGGGCGAAGAGGATCCCGTTGCGGAAGTGGCCCGCCGCCACGAGGAGGCCTTCCACACCAGGGAGGGGGCCGACCAGGGGGAGGTCATCGGGGGAGTGAGGCCGCAACCCGGCCCAGGCCCTCACGAATGGGGCGTTCCGGAGGGCAGGGATGGTCTCCGTCGCCATTGCGCTTAACTGTGCGACTACCTCGAGGGTGACCCGCTTGTCCATCCCCACGAACTCCACCGTGCTCCCGGCGAGGATCCCACCGTTGAGCCTGGGGACGAGGTACCCGCCCTTCCCCCAGACGATGTGGTGGAGCAGAAGGTGGGGGAGCTCCGTGTACACGATCTGACCGCGAGCGGGCTGGACAGGGAGCGGCCGGCCGAGGGGCCGGGTGAGCTCAGGAGCCCAACAGCCGTTGGCGAGGACGACTGTCCCGCAGAGGAAGGGGCCATCGACGGTCTTCACCCCGATGACCCGGTCCCCTTCCACAACGAGCGCGAGGGCTGGGCTGTGTTCGAGGACCGTTGCGCCCTGGTACCGAGCAGCCGTGGCCAGCGCCCGCACGAGCTCCACGTTGTTGACATGGTGGTCGTCGGGGAGGAAGAGAGCGCCCCCAAGATTCGTTCTCAGCGCTGGCTCGAGCCGCAGCACCTCCTCCCGGGAGAGGACCTCGGCGCGCAGGCCGAGAGCTTGCTGCCAAGATTGACGGCCCCGCGCGGCTTCCTCCTCCCCCTCCTCGAAGAGGAGGAGGGTCCCCCAGGGGAGGTACTCGATGTCCACACCCGCTCGGTCGCGCAGCTCGTCCCTGAGCCTGGGGAAGAGGCTCCTGCTGAACAGGCCCAGGTCCAGGAAGGGGCCGGGCCCGCTGGCCTCGCTCTGGGGCACGAGCATCCCCGCAGACGCTCCGCTCGCCTCCCCACCAACCTCCCCGCGCTCCAAGACCACAACCCGCCTCAGGCCTGCGCCCGAAAGGTAGTAGGCGCACGCGCACCCAATGACCCCTCCCCCGACGATCACGACATCTGCGGTCCTGGCCATCTTCCCACCGCCTGTCCGGAGCGTTTGTGGTTCATTTCGCCCGCAGGGAGGAGCTTTCCTCTGCTAAGAGCGCTTCGCGTTTTGTGGGGATCCCGCTCTACCTGGTTTTGTGTGCTTCCTCCGTGTCGGGGTCCCCGCCAGGGGAGAAGCTCGGATACTGCGATGTCACATGATTCCTGCTCGTTTTGGGCCCGTGGGTGGGACGGGAATACCGTAGAGAGGGCAGGGAAAATACTCTCTCCACCGGATACCGGAGGTGATCCAATTGGACTATCCTCGAAGTGGAAGAGAGCTGCTGCCAGGGGAGGAGGCAGAGGAGATGGCCTCAACGAGGAGTCTGATTGAGAAGGCAGAAGCGGAGCTTGGGGAGCTTCGGTTCGCCTGTATCTGCGGTGTCTTCGCGGAAGGCGATCCCTGGTACGAGGAAAACGTCCCTGCGTGCACCCTCCAGGAGTTGGTAAAGTTCCGGAACGTCTGCCCTATCTACTTGTGTGCCAAAGAGAGGGGAGTGGCCCACTGCGGAGTCTGCCCTGAGTTCCCCTGCAACCTCCTCATCGCGTTTGCCGCTCACGATCGCCCCCCGCGTCTCCGCATCGAGTCCGCGGCCAAGAGGGCCGAGCTCGGGGACGAGGCCTGGATGGAATGGGCACGGGGGAAGAAGCTCTGGCGGGGCACCCTCTGCCCTCTTCAACATAGGGCCGCCTGAACGCATCTCAATCTCCCAGGGCGAGGGGAAATTCGTAGCCGCACCACGGGCACATTACGAGGTCGCAGGAATTCCCCAGCGGGCAGAGCGCGCACGTCGGAAGATCGGCCAGGTCGAAGATCGCCCCACAGAGAGGGCAGCGGACCGTCATTCCCCTTCCCCTCCCTCCCCCTCCCCCTTTGCTCCTCTGCACCCCTTCACCTCCAGATCTGGATGAGTCGGTTGGTGATCCCGCCCACCGTCACCGCGAGAGCGATGGTGAAGGCGGAGATCCAGAGGGCGCGCCTCCAGCCGAGCTCCCTGCCGAGGACCGCGATGGTGGCGATGCAGGGGACGTACAAGGTGTTCACGAGAGCGTAGACGAAGATCTGGCGCCCAGTCAGGAAAGCCCGGAGGCTCTCCGCGCTGGGTCCATAGCGCACCAGGGCCAGCGCCACGAGGAGCTGGAGGGCCAGCTCCTTCCGCAGGACGGCGAAGACCAGGGTAAGCCCGGCCACCGCCGGGAGGCCCAACCAGCCTTCCACGATCGGGGCGAGGGGTCTACTCAACCTCCAGATGAGCCCGGTTTCGTACAGGCTCCCCAAAACGAGGCTCCCGGCCATCACCAGGGGGAGGGCGACGAAGAGGAACTCGCGGAACCGGGCCCACGTCTTCCTCCAGAGAACCCGCATCGTAGGCCTGCGGAAGGGGAACACCTCCATGACCAGCGGGGAGGCCCGCCCGGGCAACACCCTCCCAAGACCCCACCCCACGGTGGCGATCACCCCCACGACGATCAGATAGAGCGCAAGCGCGGGGAGCACACCCAGGTAAAGGGCCACAGCCCCGAGGATAACAGCCGTGCGCGCGCTGCAAGGGACGAGGGTGATGAGCGTCGAGGCAATGGTCCGCTCCCGCATCGTGGGCAGCACCCGCGTGCCGATGATCGCGGGCACGTTGCACCCTGCTCCTGCGACGAGGGGGATGACAGCCCGGCCGTGAAGGCCGAACCTCCGCATGAGCCGGTCCGCAAGGAAAGCCAGGACGTTGAGGAATCCTGTGTCCTCCAGCAACGCCAGGAGGATGTAGAAGGTAAGGACATACGGGATCCCCACGGAAAGGGCGGCGAGAAGGCCGGCGTCGATCCCCCAAAGGAGCGTCCTTCCCGCCGCTCCTTCGCCGAAGAGGCCGCGTACAGCGGACTGGAAAAGCGGGGAGACAGCTGTGGTCCAGGCAGCACTGAGAACCGTGGAGAGGAAGTTCCCGCCCCAGAACAGGACGGAGAACAGCACCGCCACCACCGCTAGGAGGAAGAAGGTGCCTGTGCGAGGGGAGATCGCCAGTGACCACAGTCGGCTCTCCCGACGGACCCCGGACGTCATGGCCTGCCTCGCGATGTGCTCGGCAGCTCGGTGGCGGGCAATAGCCACAGCAACGGCCGGCGGCATCCTGAGGGACCGCTCCAAGTGCTCCCTGGCTTCCATGGCAAGCCGAAGCAAAAGCTCCCCACCCGGCTGGCTGGAATAGAACGCGGTGACTTCTGGATCCCCCTCCAGGAGGGAGAGCGCAGCGGGAAGAGGGGAAAGCCCTGGAGGGACCGGTCCCCCCTCCAGAGCAGCGCTCAACTCCGCCACTGCGGGACCGATCTCCGGACCCAGGAACGCGTCTGGCGGGGGAGGTTTGGACGCCGCGGAGAGGGCCTTCTGGATCAGCTCGTCGAGCCCCCGTCCCGCCGTGGCCACGGTGGGAACGACGGGGACGCCGAGGAGCCGCTCGAGCTCCCCAACGTCAACCTTCCCCTCCTGGGAGGCAAGGAGGTCGATCATGTTCAAGGCCACGACCAGCGGAAGGCCAAGCAACCGTAGCTCGAGGACGAGGTAGAGGTGCCGCGCGAGGTTCGTCGCGTCCACCACCGCGATCACGGCGTCCACGTTGCCAGAGAGGAGGATCTCGCACAAGGCACGCCGCTCCTCCCCTTCCCCCCGCAGGGTGTAAAGGCCGGGAAGGTCAACGAGGACGACCGGTCGATCCCCCCAAGCAGCTAAGCCAGTGAGGATCTCCACAGTGGTCCCCGGGTAGTGCGCCGTGTCGACTTGTAACCCGGTAAGGGCGTTAAAAAGCGTCGATTTCCCCGAGTTCGGGTTCCCGACCAGGGCGACGACAGGAAGGTCCTTGCGAAGCGTTAGGAGCGGGGCGCTGCCTCCCGCGTGGCAGGAACGCTTCATCTCCCTCTCCGCCGGAGACCTCCTCCCCGGGAGAGACGCTCCCCATCGGGCTCTACAGCAATGGCGGCAGCCACCTCCTGACCCAGGGCGTACATCGACGTACCGACCTCCACCAGGAGAGGACCCCCGCGGACTCGCTGGCGAACCCGCACCCTGGCTCCGGGGATGAACCCCAACGCGGCAAGGAACTCCGCCATCGCGGCGACCCCTGAAATACGCCCCCTCTCCCCTGGTTTCAGATCAGCGAGCCGCATCGCCATCTTTATCTAAGTAAACGGATAGAAATCGTGCTGCGCCGTAGCATCTGGAGCTTCCCCCTGTCGGGGTCCCCGCCAAAATCCTGAAACGGATTTTGGCGGGGTGACTAAGGATATCCTATCGAACTCCATAAGGGCTCCCTAACACACGGTATCTCCATGGCAAAGGGCTTGCCATCGGGCGAAGACCCGATTTTTTTGGGAAAGGTCCCGAGTTGACGGTTATGTATACGGCATTATAATATTAGCTGCATAACATCAAACAGAGGAGGACCGATGAAAGCCCGGACGATGGTCTATCTAGATCCCGACCAGCTCGAGGCCCTACGCGCAGAGGCCAGGGCCAAGCGGATCTCCCTCGCTGAGCTCATCAGGCGCCTGGTGCAGGAACACCTCGAGAAGCGCCAGGGGCTCCCCCCCGTTCCGCCTGAGGCATACCTGAAGATCGTCGCCCTGGGATCGAGTGGCCTTGAGGATGTCGCAGAGCACCACGATTCCTACCTCGGAAGGGCTCTCCACCGTGAGCATGCTCGTTGATACGGGAGCTTGGTACAGCATCGCAGATACCTCCGATCGCCATCACCAGGAGGCAAGCCGCTTCTACAAGGAGCACGTGGTGCGGGTCCCTTTCGTCACAACGGATTTGATCGTCGCCGAGACGTGCGCGCTCTTGAGTTCTCACCTAGGACGACCGGCTGCCCTCGTCTTCTGGGAAACACTGCGGGAGACCCGGATCCCCATCCTCACGGTGGAACCAGCCGACCTGGAGGCCGCTTGGCACATTGCCCAGGCATTCCCCGACCAACACTTCAGTTTCGTGGACTGCACCACATTCGCTCTCATGGAGCGATTGGGGATCCACGAGGCTTTCGCCTTCGATGCCCACTTCCTCGTGTACCGGTTCGGGCCGGGACGGCAACGGGCATTCCTTCGGTTCCCCCGATGAGGGATCCGCAGGAACCAGAGGACAGCTCTTCACGATCTTCCCATTTTCCCTTCAAAGGTTCTTCACATCCCCCTGGTACCGTTCCAGATGGAGGTCGACCTCTAGGAAAAATTCCAGAGAAGGGGTGTGAGGGAAATGAGGAAGTTCGCATGGATCCCGGCTCTCGCAGGGGTGTTCGCCCTGGCGATCCCTGTGCTCGCCCAGCCGTATTGGCCAGGCCCCGGGATGATGGGAGGATACGTCCCCGGAGCGTGTCCCCACTTCGGGTATACGGGGTGGGCGGCTCCACCGAATGCCCGGCCCATTTCCCTGGAGCGGGCCGTGGAGATCGCCAGGCAGGCAGTCGCAGCCTCCGGCAATCCTGACCTCGTCCTTGAGGAGATCATGGAGTTCACCCGGAACTTCTACGTCGTCGTCAAGGAGAAGAGTACCGGCATCGGGGCGTTTGAACTGCTCGTCGATCGCTTCACCGGCGCGGTCTACCCCGAGCCTGGTCCGAACATGATGTGGAACACGAAGTACGGCCACATGGGCGCCTGGCGAGGGGGCTACGGCATGATGGGGGGGTTCGGCTGGGGTCCTCGGTGGGGGTATCAGGTACCTCCACAGGTCACGCAACCCTCCACCATGCCTGTGACGAAGGAGCAGGCCAGGCAGATCGCCAACCGTTATCTGGCAACGGTCATGCCCGGGGCGACGGCTGAGGATGTCCACACCTTCTACGGATACTATACGATCCACGTCTCCCGCGGGGGGAAGATCGTGGGCATGCTCAGCGTCAACGGCTACACCGGGGCGGTCTGGTACCACAACTGGCACGGGGACTTCATCCGGGAGAAGGAGCTGGAGTAGTGCTTAGAGAACAAAGTGGGGGCAGGGGGCATCCCTCCGCTCGCTCTGGGCGAGAAGGGAGGGCCGCCCTCCCCCATTTCCCCGAGGAGGTCCACTCATGAGTTCTCCGCGAAGGCAGGCCGTGCGAGTCCTCTTCGTCACCGGCATCATTGCGGCAACGCTTTCCGTCCTGCACCTGCCCCCGCTCCAGAGTGCAGGGGATGCCCAACCCAGGACATCTGTGGGAGGGGACATCTACTTCTCCCCCACCTGAGGGTGCTGCAGGAGCTACGCGGATTACCTCAAATCCGCGGGCTTCGGCATCAGGTTGATGCCGGTGGAGAATCCCGAGAGGATCAAAGACCAACTGGGCATCCCTGAGAGCATGCGGAGTTGCCACACAGTGATCATCGGGAGCTATTTCGTAGAAGGGCACGTACCTGTCGCAGCGATCGCCAAGATGCTCCAGGCAAAGCCGAGGATCAAGGGCATCGCCCTCCCGGGGATGCCTCCAGGATCGCCAGGGATGGACGGCACGAAGCAGGGGCCCCTCGTAGTCTACGCCATCGACGAGAAAGGGATCAGGGTATTCGCCACTTTTTGATGCGTAGGGGGGCGCCCGCCCTGCGGCCGCCCCCCTACGGTACTGCCTCTTCGCCCGGCTCAAGGAGGATCGCGAGGACATCCCCTACCCTCACCACAGTGTCCTTCGGCGCCAGGATCTTGTGCAGGAGGCCGTCCACAGGAGCCTCCACCTCGTAGCTCACCTTCTCCATCTGGACCTCGACGATGGGCTCCCCCTCCCTGACTTCTGCCCCTTCCCGCTTGAACCATGCCACAACAACGCCTTCCTCGGTCCTCTCCGAGAGGGGTGGAAGCTTGAACTCATAAGGCATGGCCGCTGCCCCCTCTATGCCACCAGGGCCCGCGCCGCACCGGAAATGGCGTCCACGCTGGGGATGACGAAGTTCTCCAGGGGCCGGCTGAAGGGGATGGGGACATCGGGGACAGCCAGCCGCTTCACCGGTTTCTTCAGGACCTCAGGCGCTTCCTCCGCGACAATCGCGGCGATCTCCCCGGTGAGGCCGAAGCTCCTGTAGTCCTCGTCCACCACGAGGAGGCGGCCTGTCTTGCGCACAGAGTCGAGCACGGCCCTCCTGTCCAGAGGCACGAGCGTCCGCAGATCCAGGACCTCCGCGCTGATGCCCTCCTTCTCCAGCTCCTTGGCTGCCTCTAGGGCCCGGTGGACCATCATGGCCACGGCGACGATGGTCACATCCTCCCCCTCCCGCTTGACGTCCGCTTGGCCGAATGGGATCGTATAGGGTTCCTCTGGGACAGGGGTGATGGTGGTCTCAGGATACTTCATCCACCCGAGCCCCATGAGCCCTTTGTGGAAGAAGTACATCACAGGGTTGTCATCGCGGATGGCGCTGATCATGAGCCCCTTGGCGTCGTAGGCGGTGGAAGGGATCACCACCTTGAGCCCCGGGACGTGGGCGAAGATGCTGTAGAGACACTGGGAGTGCTGGGCAGCATCGCTGTAGCCTCCCCCGATGGCCGTGGTCAGGACCACTGGCAGGCGCACGTTCCCGCCGGACATGTAGGTGTTCTTGGCCAGGTGATTGTAAATCTGGTCCATGCACACACCGAAGAAGTCAACGAACATCAACTCGACAATGGGTCGCAGGCCCTCGGCGGCAGCCCCGATCGCTGCGCCGATGAACGCGGTCTCCGAGATGGGGGTATCCATGACGCGCTCCGGCCCGAACCTCTCATAGAGGCCCTGCGTCGCCCCGAAGATCCCGCCGTAGACGCCAACGTCCTCCCCCATGACGAAGACCCGCTCGTCGCGCTCCATCTCCTGGGCAATGGCCTCGGAGATCGCCTTGGCCATGGTCAGTTGTCGCCCGTTGCGCATCGCCACACCTCCTCTCCCCGGCTACACGAAGACGTGCAGGAGAGCCTCCTGGGGGTCCGGGTAGGGGCTCTCCCGCGCGAAGGCGATCGCCTCGTCCACCGCCCGGGCGGCCGCCTCCTTCTCGGCGTCGAGCTCCTCTGCGGTGGCCAGACCTCGACCCAGAACCTGCTGGGCGAAGCGGGGGATGGGGTCCTTCTCCCGGAGCTTCTTGACCTCATCCTTAGGCCGGTAGACCTCCGGATCCCCCTGGAAGTGTCCAAAGAAGCGGTAGGTCTCCACCTCGATGAGGGAAGGCCCTTCCCCACGCCGCGCCCGCGCTACGGCCTCCCCCGCCGCTTCATAGACGGCCAGGACGTCGTTCTCGGGAATGCGCACGCCCGGAATCCCGTACCCGGCGGCCCGCACGCTGTTGTCCGCAACGGCCGTGGACTTGCTCTTGGGCACAGAGATCGCCCACGCGTTGTCCTCGCAGATGAACACCGCCGGCAATCTCCAGATCGCGGCGAGGTTGAGGGATTCGTGGAAGCTTCCCTGGTTGGCCGCTCCCTCTCCAAAGAAGGCGACGGCCACGGAATCCTTCCCCAGCTTCTTGTAGGCAAGGGCGGCCCCGCAGGCAGGAGGTAGGCTGGCGCCGATGATGCCGCTGCAGCTGAACTTGTTCTCCACGTCGAAGAGGTGCATGTGGCCCCCCTTGCCCCTCCCAAGGCCGGTGACCTTGCCGAAGATCTCCGCGGCCATCTTCTTGAGGTCCACCCCTTTGGCGATGGCGAAGTGGTGGGCCCGGTGGGTCCCGATGACCGCGTCATCCTTGCGGAGGTGCGCGCATACCCCCACGGCCACGGGCTCTTGCCCTGCCGACAGGTGCATCTCTCCTGGAACCGGCCCCGAGCCAATGTCGAAGGCTGGGGTCTTCCCCTCCAGATAAATCTCAGCCATCCGTTCCTCAAACAGGCGGATGGTCCACATCGTGCGGTACATCCACAGTACGGTATCCTTGGTCAGCGCCATCGTCCTCCCTCCCTTCCAGTTTTCCCTCCTTGGGTTTGGCTCTCACCCCCTTCCCCGGGCCAGGAAGTATCCTTCCTGGGAAGCGCGTGCCAGGACTTTCTGGACATCCACCACCCACGGACCGCTGTCGCTGAGGCGCACAGTATACTGGACTCCCGGCCTGATGGGGATCTCCCGCTCCCCATCGAGCGCCAGGATCCCCTCCTGGTGGTGGACAGGGAGCACATCCCCCAAGCGCATCGGCTGAAACGTCTCAACCCGCACCCACGCCAGAACCCCAGGCAGGATGGGGGCAAGGACCCGGTAAGGGCCGACGCCGGTGCGGATCCAAAGCCCCTCTCCGTCGGACCCGGGGTTGATCCCCGCCAGCGCGCTGCCCAGAGCGGAGAGCCCCAGGATCCCGGGGCGGACGCTGGCGAGGAAGACCTCCCGGACCTTCGCGGGGTCCCAGATGGCCCGGGCTCCCACGAAGAGCTCATCGCAGACTGCCACATCGACGAGGGCGATGTCCACGAGCCGGCCGTCCTCCTCGATCTCCAGCCTGCGGGCGCGGTACAGGCACCCGTTCAGGTCGAGCGCCCCACGCGCGACAACGCCCGCGGCCAAGCCTGCGATGGTCCCCTCGACCATGGAGGGGAAGACGTTGTTGGTCCCCGTGGAGATGGGGAGGAGGGGGACGTCCGCGCTCGCCTTGGCCACGGCTCGGTTGGTCCCGTCTCCGCCCAGGGTGACGAGACACCGGGCCCCTAGCGCGCGCATCAACCTGGCCGCGTTCGTGGAGTCCTCGTGGGTAAAGGAGGGCTCCATCTCCAGGAAGGTCACCTCTAGGGGAAGATGCAGTCCTTCAAGCGCCCGGGACCCGATCCCGAACCATTCGGGCATGAGTAAGACCTGGCGGATCCCAGTCGCCGCAAGCCCCACAAGGACCCTGCGCACGATATGGGCCTTCTCGAGGTTGTCGAAGACCGATCCGAAAGCAACCAGCCGCCGGATGTCCTTGCCAGAGGCGGGATTGGCGATGATGCCGACAACGCTCATGGGTGCCTCCCTCAGCAGGACCGGCGACATGGCGCGCGTGAAGGAGAAGCAGGGGTGCTGGGAAAGGTCGTCGCCTTGCCCTTTATGGTAGGTCAGGGGGAATCCGTTGTCAAGGTGCCGGGGGCCGATCTACAGGAGGGCGAGGCTGGCGAAGGAGACGAGGCCCCCTGCTGGATCCTGAGCCTGGCCGTAGCGGAGGAGCTTCCCCTGCACCGGCTCGAGGAGGCGCAACGCCACGTATACCGCGGAGAGGGCATCGATGCGGTTCGGGTTCCCTCCCCTGGCGACGGTCCTCCAGAACCCTTCGGCATCGCCGCGGACGATGGCCTCCAGGGCCTCCCGGTCCTCCAAAGAGGTCCGGGAGGCGAGGGCAGGCCCGACAGGCTCGGCGTCTCCGAAGCGCGGGCCGACGTGGCTGAAGTCCACGCTCGCGATCACCCCGACCTCCCCCCTCGCCTGAAGCACGAGCTCGCGCAGCGCCTGGATCACCCGCTCGATCGCTCCCACGCCGCGCGGGGAACCCTCCCTCGCCCATTCCTCCAGGTTCGCGCACAGGATCGGCAGGATTCGTACGGGATGGCTCCTGGCGAGATATTGGAGGAACACGACTTGGAACTCGACCGAGTGCTCGGTGCGGTGGACCGCCTCGTACTCCGTGAGGTCGCCCGCTTCCTGCTGGAGTCTGTCCGCGAGGTCCTGATCCACCTCCATCACTCCGAATGGCGTCTGGAAGGGTTTCCTGGTGAGCACGAACGGCACGGGAGGCCCGGAATGGGCAACCCCGAGCACGATGTAGGTCCTCTGGTTCGCACCGAGGGCGGCGTATCCCCAGGCGTAGCACCATCCCCCGCGGGCGAAGTCGATGTGTGGCACGATGATCCCGCGCGGGGTAAGGTTCTGCAGCTCCTTGACGTCCACCGCTGCGAAATATCCCGAGAGCTGCCTGCGGAGGACTTCGGGGTCCTCCGGGTAGGCCCTGCCGGCGTGATAAGGGGGCCGGACGGGGGCGTTCCGGAAGGACTCTTCGAGTTGTCTGCGGCGCTCAGTAAACGCCTGGGTCTCCAGGAGGCCGTACCGGTCCAGCTCTTCGATGATCTTCTGGAGATCCCAGGAGAGGAGGAGGTCCCCGCCGGACCGCCGGGCATACTCCGCCTGGACATCCAGCACATCCCGTTGCCCATCGAGGAGGGTAGCGACGAGGAACGCCTGCGGTGAGAGGAGGACCGGCTCGTCCAGCACTCCTTCCAGGTCGCGCAGGCAGATGAAGTCCCGGCCATTGACGCGGACGGGATATGCGTCGAACCGCCTGAGGCGGGGGAGAGCCATTCCTACCTACACCCGTGTCTATTGGTAGCACCGCGATCCGGGGGCGTCAACCACCAGGAAGCAGATCTGGTTCCAGGGAACCCCCTTGACTTGCGAACAAATGTTCGCTACACTAGGGGTGTGGCAGGAGGGATCGCCGTGAGCTTCCCAAACCTCTTCCTCCCAAGCCGTACCGGCCTCGCCCTCTTCGGGGGGGACCGCGCATGTCTGGCCGTTGCCACGTGGGCAGCCGCCCGCGCATTCCTTGGAGGAACAGGGGCGATGCGGGAGCGGGCTTCTCGCCTGATCGCCGTAGATGCCGGGAACGCCTTTGATCCCTACATCATCTCCGATGTGGCCAGGGCTGCGGGGGAGGCCCCCGAACAGTGGCTGGCCCGTGTCCGCATCGCCAGGGCCTTCACCCTCCACCAGCTCGACGTCCTGGTTGCCGAACGTCTCCCTGTCCTCTGTGGTGACGGGAACCCGGTCCTCCTCCTGAGTCTGCTGGACCTGTTCGGGGACGAGGCGGTGCCCACCGTGGAGGCGCGACGCATCCTCCGGCGGATCCTCTGGACCCTACAGGATCTGGTCAAGCGCCGTTGTCCCGTCTTGGTCGCCTGCCCGGATCCCGGGAGGCCAGCATCCTGGGAGGCCTCCCTGCTCCCACCGTTGCGCCGCCTCGCCTCCTGGGTCCTGCACGTCCAGGCGGCAGGCGACGGTTCGTACCTCGTAACCCGGGAACGTCCCACGCCCGCCACGTGGCGATGGACTCGCCTGAGTCACCCCGCCACGGGGGAAGCTCCAGATGGTACGGTGTAGCACGATTTCTGTCCGTTTACGATTCGGAAAGGGTTGAGAACTGCTCGCTGGATTATGGACAAAATGGATAAATCGGTTATCTATCCACATGAAGCTGAGCGAATGGGCGAGAAAGCAGGGCATCTCGTACAAGACTGCCTGGCGTTGGGTACGGCAAGGGAAGATGCCGGTTCCTTTTGAACAGACGCCCACCGGGACGATTCTGGTCAAGGAGCCGGAGGCCACTGCCCGGGCCGTGGCCCTGTATGCCCGCGTGTCCAGTGCCGACCAAAAGGCGGATCTGGACCGCCAAATCGCCCGGCTGGTCGCTTATGCCAGCGAACAGGGCTGGGCCGTGACCCGGGCCATCTCCGAGGTCGGGTCCGGCCTGAACGGCCACCGGCCCAAGCTCGTGCGCTTGTTGTCCGACCCAAAGCTAACGACTATCGTGGTCGAACACCGGGACCGGCTGATGCGCTTTGGCTTCGAGTACGTCGAGGCGGCCCTGGCGGCCCAGGGACGGCGGATCGTGATAGTCGAGCCCGGTGAAGTCAAGGATGACCTAGTCCAGGACATGATCGAGGTCTTGACGTCGTTCTGTGCCCGTCTGTATGGCCGCCGGTCGGCGAGGAACAAGGCGAAGAAAGCCCTGGAGGCCATCGAACTTGAAGGTTAAACGTTCCTACCGGTACGAGCTGGATCCCAACGCCCAGCAGCGTGTCCTGCTGGCCAAGCACGCAGGCGCCGCCCGATTCGCCTACAACTGGGGCCTGGCCCGGCGCATCGAACTGTACCAGCAAACGGGCAAGACCACGAACGCCATCGAGCAGCACCGAGAGCTGAACCGCCTGAAGAAGACGGAGTATCCCTGGCTGTACGAGGTGTCCAAGTGTGCCCCCCAGGAGGCGCTGCGGGACCTGGACCGGGCCTTCCAGAACTTCTTCCGGGGCCTGAAAAAGGGCCGGAAGGTGGGCTTTCCCAAGTTTCGGAAGAAGGGCCGGGACGACCGGTTCCGGCTGACGGGCGCCATCCGGGTGCGGGGCCGGGCGGTGCAGCTACCACGGTTGGGCCTCATCCGGCTGAAGGAAGAGCCCTGCGTCCAGGGCCGCATCTTGTCGGCGACGGTGAGCCGGGAGGCAGATCGGTGGTACGTGAGCCTGACGGTGGTGGTGGACTTGCCCGATCCGGAGCTGGTGCAGGGCCCGGCGGTGGGGATTGACGTGGGGGTGGCGCACTTCGCCACCCTGGTGCAGGAGGACGGGACGGTAGAGAAGATCCCTGCCCCCCGGCCCCTTTTGCGGCACCTGCGGCTGCTGCGCCGGAGGCAGTGGCGGCACAGCAAGAAGCAAAAGTGTTCCAGGAACCGTAAGAAGTCGGCCCTCCGGCTGGCCCGGCTGCACCGGAGGATCTGCCACATCCGGCAGGATTTCCTGCATAAGCTGACCACGCACCTGGCGAAAACCAAGCGGGTGATCGTGGTGGAAGACCTGTCTGTAAGCGGGCTGCTGAAAAACCCGAAGCTGGCGCGGCATATCGCGGACGTGGGCTGGGGCGAGTTCCGGCGGATGCTGGCGTACAAGTGCGGGTGGTACGGCAGTCGGCTGGTGGAGGCGAACCGGTACTTCCCGAGCAGCAAGATGTGCTCGTGCTGCGGGCAGGTGCTGGAGTTGCTGCCGCTGGACGTGCGGGAGTGGGACTGCCCCGGGTGCGGTACGCATCATGACCGAGACGTGAACGCAGCGAAGAACCTGCTTGCACTTTGTCCTGACCTGAACGGCCAGCTGGCCGTTCAGGTCACTACCGCCAGTTCGGCGGGAAGTGACGCCTGTGGACACTGCGGGTGGATGAAGCAGGAAGCAACCAGGACATTTGTCCATGAATTGCAGAACGGTGAGACGCGATGGGGCGGACGCTACGCACCATGACCCACCTCGTCCTGGAAGAGATCGAACGATGGGCCCCGTTCCGAAGGGCGTTACGGCGGGAGGACCAGGAGGTCCTGGACGAGCTGTTCGAGGCAGCGCGGAACCACTCCGCCGAAGCTGCCTATGCCAGCCGCCCCGTGCCCTTCGAGGCGATGCTGGTCTGTATGCTCCTAGAAACGCTCAAGCGGGTACGCTCCTTGGAGCGCAGGCTGGCTTTCCTGGAGACGGACCGTGGGCGAGCAGGTCACCGCGTGGATCCTTGACGCCTACCCCGGAGAGGCCGGGATGGTCCTCTGGCTCGCAGGCGAGCAGGGCCAGCGCTTCCGCCTCACCCACCCCATCTCCCTCCGGTGCTACGCCGGCGGCCCTCCGCAGGCACGCCGCCACGTGGAGTCTGTTCTCCAGCGGTGCCGCGCCCCCGTCTCCCTCCGCGCAACCACCCGCGTCGACTTCTTCACCGGGAGGGAGCGGCCCGTGATCGAGATCGCAACCCCGCCCGTCCACTTCCCCTCCATCGTGCGCCTCGTTGCAACCATCCCAGGGGTAGAGCTGTTCAACGTGGACATCCCCCTCGAACAGCTCTACTTCTATGAGACCGGCCTCTTCCCCCTCGCCCGCTGCGCCGTGGAGCAGGTAGGCGCGATCGTCCAAGCGATCACGCCCGAAGACTCACCCTGGGACCTCCACTACCACCTCCCGCCCCTTGCCGCGATCCACCTCCGCCTGGAGGGAGACCCCATCATCGCCCACCACGGCCGGAGGAGCTTCCTGGAAGCCACGGTAGAAGGACAGACCGTTGTGCTCGACGGAGAGGGGCCCGAAGATCTCCTGCAGGGCCTGCGCTCGCTGTTCTCCCGGTACGACCCCGACGTCGTCCTGACGGAATGGGGGGATTCCTTCCTCATCCCCCGGCTGGAGCGCCTCAGCCACCTCACCGGGATCCCCCTGCCCTTCAACCGCGAGAGGGCGACCCTGACCCGCCGGGGGCACTCCTATTTCACCTACGGCCGTTGGATCTACCGGGCGGGGGCCCAGATCTTCCGGGGCCGGTGGCACGTGGATGTCGCGAATTCCTTCCTCATGGGGGAGAGCGGCCTCGAAGGGCTCATCGAGGTCGCCCGCCTGGCAAAGATCCCTGTGCAACGCCTCGCGCGGACCACGACAGGGACGGCGATCACCTCCATGCAGCTCGAGATGGCGGTCCGCCAGGGGATCCTCATCCCCTGGCGGAAACGCCAGGCCGAGGAGTTCAAGTCGGCTCTCGACCTCCTCCGCACGGACAAAGGGGGGCTCGTGTACCTTCCCCCCGTCGGCGTCTACGAGGACGTGTTCGAACTGGACTTCGCCTCGATGTACCCTATGATCATGGCGCAGTTCAACATCTCCCCCGAGACCGTCGGGTGCGCGTGCTGCCCGGAGCACCGGGTCCCGGAGATCGGATACCCCGTGTGCCAACGGCGACGGGGGTTGATCCCTCAGGTGGTCGCGCCGCTGATTGACAAGCGCCTCGCCTACAAGCGCCTCAAGCGCGAGAGCCCGAGGGAGGAGAGGGCGGTTTACGACCGCCGCCAGAATGCCCTGAAATGGTGCCTGGTGACGTGCTTCGGCTACCTCGGGTACCGCAACGCGCGGTTCGGGAGGATCGAGGCGCACGAGGCCGTGACCGCCTACAGCCGCGAGCTCCTGCTGCGGGCGAAGGAACGCGCCGAAGAAAGAGGGTTCCGCCTCCTCCACGCCATTGTAGACTCCCTGTGGATCCACAGGCCAGGCACCCGCCCGGAGGAGGTGGAGGCGCTGGCCCAGGAGATCACCGCAGCCACAGGGATCCCCATCCTCCTGGAGGGTCGTTACCGGTGGATCGCCTTCATCCCATCCAAGGTCCATCGCCGCCTGGGGGTCCCCAACCGATTTGTAGGCGTCTTCGAGGATGGGACCGTCAAGGTGCGGGGGATCGAGCTCAGGCGCTCCGACCTCCCGCCTATAGTGCGGGAGGCGCAACAGCGCATGGTCGAAGTGCTGGCCTCTGCCGGAACCCTCCGAGAGCTCCACGAGCGGCTCCCCCAGGCGGTCGCCGTGGTAGAGACCTTCCTGGCGCGATTGCGCGATGGCGACGTCGCCCTGCGAGACCTCGTCATCCAGCAGGTCCTGTCCAAGCCCCCGGACTCCTACACCCACGCGACCCTCCTGGCCATTGCCGCCCGCCAGCTCGCCCGCCGCGGGGTCCGGCTTCACCCCGGGGAGGCCGTCCAGTATGTGATCACCGACTTCCGCAGCAGAATCCCGGAGGAGCGAGCCAAGCCGTGGGCCCTCCTGCAGGAGGGGTGGAGCTACGATGTCCAGAAGTACAGCGAGCTGGTCCTGGAGGCGGCGAAGACGCTGCTCTCCCCGTTCGGCGCCCTCGCGGGGCTCCCCTACCCGGAGCCCTGAACCTCTACGATCCGCGCCCCCGCCTCCAGGGACGACGCATCGAGCAAGGCGAGGTGGTCGAGCAGGGATATCCGGAAGGACCCCGGACCCCTGGCTTCCCTGGCTGCCAGCTCCGCGGCGTACCCGAAGTAGGCCAGGGCGGCTGCGGTGGCGACGAGGGGGTCTCCGCCCACGGCCAGGAAGCAACCGATCACCGCCGTGGCCATGCATCCGGTGCCGGTGATCCTCTGGAGGAGGGGGTGACCGTTGTCCACCGCCAGGAGGCGTCTCCCATCGCTGATCCAGTCCCGAGGACCTGTCACCGCCACGACACAGGCATGCTCCCGGGCCAGGACCTGGGCCAAGTCCTGGGGAGGGGCTTGTACGCCCAGGGACTCCACCCCCCGGACGGCGCCGGGCATCCCGACGAGGTGGGAGATCTCCCCAGGGTTGCCGCGCACCACGGTGATGCGCACCTCCCGGAGGAGCGTGAGCGCGCTCTCCGTGCGTAACCGGGTGGCCCCTGCACCCACGGGATCGAGGGCAATGGGGATCCCGCGGCCGTTCGCGGTGCGTCCCGCAAGGAGCATCACGTCCCGCTTCTCCACTGTCAGCGTGCCAAGGTTGAGCACGAGCGCGGAGCTCGCGGAGACCATCTCCTCCACCTCCTCCGGCGCATGGGCCATGACCGGGAGGGCGCCCGTGGCGAGGGTGACGTTCGCCACATCATTCATCACCACGAGGTTCGTGAGATGGTGGACCAGCGGGCGGGTTTCGCGGATCCGCGAGAGAAGATGAGCCGCCTGCGCAGCGAGGGACACGTCTCCCCTCAGGACCTCCCCGGAAGGCGGGCGGGACGGAATCCAAGGCGGGCCAGCGCCTTGAGGATCACCACGCCGAGGACCGAACCAGGGATGCTGCTGGCCAAGAAGAGGGGAAGGAGGGTCCCCAGGGGGATCGCCGTGCCCATGAGCGCCGGGGCCACTAGGAGCGACCCAATGGTCGCCCCCACGGGACCGGTGCCAACCGGCTCGAGGAGCCCGACCCATTCGCTCCGCCAGATCCGGTAGGCCAGCCCGACGACGATGGCCCCAGGGATTCCCCCAGGGAAGGCGAGGAGCGTCCCCACCCCGAGCATGTTCCGGAGGATCGCCGCGGCGGTCGCGGCCAGAGCAGCGTACCAGGGGCCGACCACGACGCCCGCGATGGCATTCGTCATGTGCTGCCAGGGCAGCAACTTGGCCCCTGCCACGGGGATGGGACCGGGGACGAATGAGAGGATCACCGGCACCGCTGCGAACAACCCCGACAGGACGAGTTTCTGGACCGCCGTCATGGTGCTTGAGTTCTTCTCGGGAGGAGGCAGGAGTTCCTCCCGCGTCGGGGTCCCCACAAAACCCGCCTGCGGGTTTTGGTGGGGTGCCCGAATCCGTTCCCGGATGCTGGTGGGGTGCCTTGGGTCAGCGCGAACGGGAGAGGGAGGGAAGGGGGAACACCGGGAGGTCCCTCTCGGCGGGCTTGCGCCCGCGGTCGCCCTGGAGGGGGGAGAGGATCGACCCATCGCGGGCGATGGTGGTCCGGTTGCGAAGCAGGTGGTAGAGCCGATCCGCCGTCTCCGTGTACTCGGGGATCCGGCCGAACGCTTCCGCCATCGCTCCCAGCTCTTCAGCGATCCTGTGCACCCATCGCATCTCCGTCCACCTCCACCCCCATGGTAGGATCCCGAAGGGCAAGACGGAATCGAGCGAGGGAACGATTCGTACCTCGGTTGTGCGCGGGAGCGCGGATCAGGTCTCCGCTCGACGAAATAGGAAGTTCGAGCTAGGCGATGTTGCGGGATTCCGGGAAGGAAACGACAGGCCAGCCGGTGAATGAGGAAAGAGGACCTTCCGGAGGAGGAGATGCGCGAACCCTGGGACCTCTCGCTTCATGAAGCGGCGGAAGCAATCGCTTCGCGACAGCTCTCTTCGCGAGACCTCGTCCGCTCGCTCCTGGACCGGATCGACAAGCTTGAGCCGCAGATCCAAGCATGGGCTCGCCTGCGCCCCGAGGAGGCCCTGGCTGAGGCGGAGGAACTGGACCGCCGCCTCGCCCGGGGGGAGAGCCTTGGCCCCTTGCACGGCGTGCCTGTGGGTGTCAAGGATATCTACTACACCGCGGGGTGGGAGACCTCTGCGGGCTCCCGCATCCTGGCGGGGTTTCTCCCCCCATTCGATGCCACCGTCGTCTCCCGGCTGAAGGCAAAGGGCGCGATCATCCTCGGCAAGACGGTCACGACCGAGTTCGCCACCTTCGACCCCGGCCCGACCCGCAACCCCTGGAACCTGGATCACACGCCAGGAGGATCGAGCAGCGGGTCGGCGGCGGCCGTGGCTGCGCGGATGTGTCCCGGCGCCTTCGGGACCCAGACCGCGGGCTCCATCCTCCGCCCTGCCGCCTTCTGCGGCATCGTGGGCCTCAAACCCACCTACGGGAGGATCAGCCGGCACGGGGTGGTCCCGGTGAGCTGGACCCTCGACCACCCAGGTCCCATGGCTCGGACCGTCCGGGATGTGGCGATCCTCCTAGAGGCCACCGCTGGCCCCGATGGCCATGACACGACGTGTCTTGCGGAACCGCTGGAAGGGTGTGTCGCAGCTTGCGATCAGCCCGCCTCCGGCCTGCGCGTAGGGGTTCCAGACCGCTTCTTCCTGGACCGATCCTCCCCCGAGATGGCAAGCGCCTACCGTCGCGCCCTCTCCCTGCTCGCGGAGACGGGGATGGAGGTACGGGAGATCCGCCTCCCCCCGGAATTCGACGATTGCCCCGAGGCCCACCGGACCATCATGTACGCCGAGGCGGCGGCCTTCCACGAGAGATGGTTCCGGGCCAGGGCCGAAGAGTACGGCCCCAAGATCAGGGCGATGATCGAGGAGGGCCTCGAGATCCCTGCGGTCTCCTACCTCCGGGCCCGGGAGATCCGGACGGCATGCACTCAGGCCATGCAGGGGCTCTTTGGGGAGATCGACCTCCTCGCCACGCCCGCCACCCCAGGGCCCGCGCCGAAAGGCCTCTCGTCCACGGGCGATCCCATCTTCAACCTCCCGTTCAGTTTCGTGGGCTTCCCAGCGATCACGGTCCCCGCCGGCCTCTCCCCAGAGGGCCTTCCCCTCGGCATCCAGCTCGTCGCCCGTCCCCTCGACGAGCCCACGCTCCTCCGCGCCGCAGCCGCCTACGAGCGGGTGGCTCCGTGGCGCGACCTCCGTCCCCCCCGAAGAGGTCCGGAAGGGGTGAAACGCGCCAGGGAGGACGGGTTCTGAAGATGCCATCTGCATTGACTTGCCTGGCAGGGACTGGATATGATAGGGCTATCAAAGGCACGGCGGGTCATGGACCCCACGGCTAAAGCCGGGGGCTTGCGATGAGCAAGCCTGCCCATGACCAGGCCGAGCGCTTGATCCGACGGACAAGGGGATGACGGCGCTACGTTGCCGGCAGTGCTCGCAGACCCACTCCGGGATGCTTCCCCAGTCCCGGACCCTGGAAGCCCCGGCTGCAGACAACCTTCGGGGTGTGGAGAAACGGGCCGGGGCACGTGCCGGCCGGCAACATGGCCGAGGGGAGCGCGGAGAGGAGTCCATCCCGCGCGTCACCAGGCCCGTAAGGGCGCCCCTTCGGGGGCAGAAAGGAGGTAGGGAGCCTTGGTCTTCGTGCTCGACAGGCGTGGGGAGCCGCTGA
>Ga0197143_1000246_pt1:0-25000 | contig 64519 bp, 51 predicted proteins | sample GBS70_MetaG_FD_148603 | JGI IMG/M metagenome (GOLD analysis project Ga0197143, IMG submission 148603) | Sediment microbial communities from Great Boiling Springs, Gerlach, Nevada, United States - GBS 70_MetaG | ecosystem: Environmental > Aquatic > Thermal springs > Hot (42-90C) >...
AACGCCTGTCCCGCAGCGCCCGCCCCCGCCGCCGGCCGGTGGGAGTATCCCGATTCCTCCGCCTCCCGGCGGACCGTTCTTCCTCCCTACCCCTACGCCCGACGACCTCGTGGAGCGATGTGAAGGGGAGGCGAGGATTCCCGCCGCCCACCCCTTCACGGTAGAGGTACGCTGCGTTTCGTTCGGGTACCGCACATTGTTCGAGATCGAGGTCAGCACGGACTATTTTGCCCGCCTCGATTATCCCGTCTGGATTCGGGTCACTGTCGACCCCCCGCAGGGCTTGGGGGACTCCGTCACTGGATTCTTGTTCTACGACGGCGACCGGCGAACTTTCGCGTGGCCGCGCGAATTCGCCTACTACACTGAGGCTCGTACCGGCAGGTACGACATCCGGGTAGAGGCTGCACAGAGGGCCGGCTTCTTCCAGACCGTCGCTTCGGGCTCCTTCACGATCCGCTAGCGGCCCACTCGGCGGCCGAGGGGACGCCGGCGAGACCGTGCGCAGCCCGAACGCTGCGGAGGAGCGCGAACTCCACGGCCCGCTGCACCATCACCGCCAGAGTCAGCACGTCGCTGGGCTCGACCGGCACGGCGCCCGTGGCGGCGACCCAGGCGATGTCCCCGTCGCCGAACGTGTGCACAGGGACGACGCACCGCGCGATGGCATCGTGGACGGCCGCCGCCAGCCGTTGGAGGACGTAGTGGTCCGCCGCGGCGTTCGTTGCCGCGACCGCGAGCGTCGTCGCCTCCCGGGCGAACATCCCCTCCGGGGGGCGCCGCGCCAAGGCGTGCTCGAGGTCCCACATCTCGCCCGGCGTGTCGCCCCTCGGCCCCGCCATGAGATCGCCCGTAGCGGGGTCGACCACGACTCCGAGCGCGTTCGTGACTACCAGTGCTCCCGCCACCAGCCCCTTCGGCCCGGCGAGACTGGCCGTGCCCACGCCGCCCTTCAGCGCCCGCTCCGGGCCTGCGAGTTTCGCGACCGTAGCGCCGGCTCCCGCACCCACGCTCCCCTCGGCTACGGGGCCAGAGCGGGCGCGGGCCGCGGCCGCATAGCCATCGTCGGCAGTCGGCCAGGCGTCGGCACGTCCGATGCCCAGGTCGAAGAGCACGCCGGCCGTCACGATGGGGACCTTTCCGGCCCGCGTGGGAAACCCCTCGCCGCGTTCGCGCAGCCAGCGCATGACCCCATCGGCAGCGGCGAGGCCGAAGGCGCTCCCGCCCGCCAGCAGGATCGCGTCACAGCGGCGGACGAGATTCGCGGGTGCCAGCACGTCGGTCTCCCGCGTCCCGGGCGCGCCGCCCCGCACATCGACCGCGGTGGTCGCGCCGCCGGTGAGGATCACCGTGCAGCCGGTTGCGGCAGCACGCTTGGTCACGTGTCCGACGCGGATCCCCTCGACGTCGGTGATGGCGTTCCGCCTCCCTGGAACGAACAGGCGGTCAGTCACCGCCCCCTCCGCGGCCCTCCAAGTAAGCGCCCAGAAACCCCCGGGCGATTGCCACCAGCTCGGCGGTGGTGTCGGCGACGTTTGCCGCGTCCTCCTCCCGCAAGGCGAGCGCTGCCACGCCGTCGACCACCGCCCAAACGGCTTCCCAAGCATGGCGCCATTCGTTCACCGTTCCCAAAAGGAACCCGTCCCGTTCGCTCAGCGCCACGAGCGGCGTAAGCCAGGAGAGGTCGCCGAGGGCGCGAAGCCGCTCGGCATGGGCGAGCCCCGCCGAGCCCAGGCCGAGGTCTCCGGCGATGACCTCGGGGGCGCGCGTTGCGGCTCGCTGGATGAGTTCGACCCACGCGTCTGTCCCCGGTATCGGACCCATGAGGCGCTCCGCGACCGGTCGGCTCCGGTCCTCCAAGGCCCGCGCGACGGCCGCGAGCTGGCGGGCCGCCCGGCCGGCCATCGCCCCGAGCGCCGCCACGAGCACCGGACGGTCGGCCTCCGCGGCGGTCACCAGGGAGCGCAGCAGCGAATCCGACGCCACCTGAGGCACGCGCAGCGTCGTCCGATGGTAGGCGCGGAGGAACTCCAGCTCGCTCAGTCCGCCTGGGTACTTGCCCACGGCTCGCATTCTACGCAGGCCACAAGGCGGAACGGATGGCGGCGGCCAGCGGATGCTCCCCGGCGGGTTCTCGAAGCGCCCGCTCGATGCGCCGGGCTGCGGTCACCAGGCGCTCCGTGGCGGCATCGTCCCCGAACACTTCGACCTGACGCCGCGGAAGGAGGAGCAGCTCCTCCACGCCCCAGACGATCGCGGCCACGTCGACGAGGTCACGTGCCGCAGCGATGCCGCGCCGTCGACCGTACCGCTCGGCCAGCGCCGCGCGCTCTTCCGCGGCGAGGCCGGATGTGGCGATGAGCGCTGCGACGTCGAGGAGCTGAGCCCCGAACCCAGCTCGTGCGTAGTCGACCACCGCGACGCCGCTCCCTCCGAAGAGAACGTTCGCGGCTGTCGGGTGGCCGTGTACGAAGCCGAAGGGCGTGTCGGCCAGGAGCTCCCGTGCCGCGGCGAAGAGCGGCTCTGCAGGCGCGCGCTCGTGGGCCGCGAACCCGAGACGATAGAGCGGAGGCGGAGCGGGCGGCAGCACTTCCCTGGGCGTGCGCTCCCAGCGCAGCCCCTCGCGAATGCCGACCTCGTGGAGGTGGGCCAGCGCGTCGACAGCTTCCGCCCACCGTTCGACTCCGAGAGCGAAGCCGGTGGCAGGGGTCGCCTCGGGGTCGATTTCGATGGGCACCTCACCTGCGAAACCTGCGATCCGGGGAACGAAGGGTAGCCGCAGCGGTTGGAGCGCCTCCAGCACGGCGGCGTGGTTCGCGGCCGCCTCCGAGTCGGCGAACCGCCGTACGATGTACCGCCGCAGCCCTCGCCGTTCTCGGACCTCGATCTCGAGCGGAGCGACCCGGCTCGGCCCCGCCGCTTCGATGCGCACGGTCGCCTCCGCCCCCAGCCGTAGCGCGCGACGAACCACCTCCTCGTCGAGGACACCGCTCATCGCACCCTTTCCGCTTGACCCGCCTGTGGCTGGCAGTGCGGGCAGAAATGGGTGCTCCGTCCCCCAACCACGATTCGGGAGATCGGCGTGCCGCAGCGGTAACAAGGCTTCCCGGTCCGCCGGAACACCTGGACGTACATCTGCTGGGCCCCCTCCTCCCCGTTGGCATCCACGTAGTCTCGGAAGCTGGCTCCTCGCCGCTCGATTCCCCGCCGAATGACGTCCGTGATCGCTTCGTGCAGCCGACGGACAGCGGCTGCCTCGAGGCTCCCTGCCGGCGTGTCGGGCCGGATTCCGGCGGCGAAGAGCGCCTCGTCCGCGTAGATGTTCCCCAGGCCCGCGATGCGCCGTTGGTCGAGGAGCACCGCTTTCACCGGCGCCCTGCGGCCTCGCAGCATTGACGCCAGGGCTTCGGCCGAGAACGACGGGTCGAGTGGCTCGGGGCCGAGCTGTCCGAGGACCTCGTCGTCACACGAAATCAGCCGCCAGCGACCGAACTTCCGAAGGTCGCACCAGCGGAGGTCGTGTCCGCTCTCGAAACGCACCCAAGCCCGCTCGTACGGCTCCGGCGGCGCGTCCGACCGGCGCCAAACCAACCTGCCGGTCATGCGGAGGTGCGTGGCCCACGTCCGTCCGTCGTCCAGCCGAAAGAGCAAATACTTCCCCCGGCGATCGATACGGAGGATGCGCCGGCCGCAGACTTCTTCACGGAAGGCCTCCGGGCTTCCGTCCAGGAGCAGGGGGGCGGTCGCCGGGTCGACCCACACATCGACGATGCGCTCGCCGATGGCGAGCTTGGTGAGGTCGCGGCGGATCGTCTCCACCTCGGGGAGTTCCGGCACATCCCTAAGCGTACGGCCTGGGCCTGCGCGGCTGCGAACGCAGGGGCATACTTGTGCCCGATGATCACGCACCTCGCCGGCCGTCTCGCCCGGCTGGATGTCGCCGGACCTGCGGTGGAAGTGGATGTGGGCGGCGTCCGGTACGAAGTGCTCGTGCCGCTCTTCCTGTGGCCCGAAATCGAACGCCTCGCGGGCGAGGCCGACCTCGAAGACGAGGATGCGCGGCCCCCGATTGCGCTCCACATCTCGTACCATGCCTCCCCGAACAACCCAGTCCCCGTCCTCGTCGGATTCCTCCGTCGAGCCGAACGCGACTTCTTCCGCAAGTTCGTCTCGGTCGAGGGCATGGGCCCCGCCAAGGCCGTCCGGGCCCTCACCATCTCCGTGAGCGCGGTCGCCCGCGCGATCGAACAGGAGGATCGCGCACTGCTCACGAAGCTTCCGGGGGTCGGAGCCCGGCAGGCCGACAAGATCATCGCCGCCCTGCGGGGGAAGGTCCTTGCCGAAGCGGCCATGCACGACGCCCGCATCGCCGAGCCCGTCGACCCTGCGGCGCTCGAACGGGGACGGATCGCGGCCGACGCCATCGCTGCCATCACGGGCCTCGGCTACTCTCGCTCCGAGGCGAAACGGTGGGTGGAGGAGGCGTTGGCCGCCGACCCCTCCCTCGATTCGGTAGAAGCGCTTACGCTCGCTGTCCTCCGCGCCCGCGGCAGCGAGCGCCCATGAGCGCGAGTCGGGGTACCATGCATACGATGGAGGACATCCGAGAGCACGAGTCGGCCGACGGCCCGCAGCGGCCGGCGTTGCCGGAGCAGCCCGACGCCAGTTCCGTTTCGATGGGCCGTGAGCTCCCGCTGTGGACGGCCTTCCTCACTCCGGCTGCGGTCCTCATCGGGGCGTTTCTCATCGGCGCCGTCCTCTGGATTCGTCTCGATGGCGACGAGAGTTCGCCCGCACCGCCCGAGCTCGGGGGGTTCACCTCCATCGCTCCCGACGCATCGGACGGCGCTCCCGGTTCGGCGTCCCCGCGCACCCTCCTCGATGCCTTCCTCGGCTACGCGGGCGAGTTGGGCCTCGATGCCGGCGCGTTCCGTCAGTGTCTCGCCGATGGCTCGAAGAGCGAGGTCATCGGCGCCCAGTACCAGCGGGGGCTGCAGTTGGAGGTGACGGGGACGCCCACGTTCTTCATCAACAACAAGAAGGTCGTGGGCGCGCAACCTGCAGCCGTGTTCGACGAGGTCATCGCCGCGGAACTTCGCGGCAGCCCATCCAGCCTCGACGCCTACTCCGACACGATCCGCCGCCTCGCCGAGAGCGGCCGCTTCGCCATCGTCGATTCGGTCCCCGACATCAGCGATGCCCCCATCGAGGGCAGCCGCGACGCGAAGGTCATCATCGCCGAGTTCAGCGATTTCCAGTGCCCCTTCTGCAAGCAGTGGGTCGAGCGATACCTTCCCTCGCTCCGACAGCGGCTGGGGGACGACATCGCGCTCGCTTACCTTCACTTCCCCATCCAGCAGGTCCACCCGAACGCCCCCTACGCCGCGCTCGCTTCCATTTGCGCCGGCGAGCAAGGGAAGTTCTGGCCGATGCACGACCTCCTCTTCCAACGCCAGGACGAGTGGGCTTCGCTCCCTCTGAACTGAGGCGCGAATCAGCCCGCTGCCGATTCCCCCAGCAGGTGGCGTTCCGCCTCCCCTTCCAACCGGTCGAGGATGTGACGCACGACTCTTCCGGTGCGGTCGTGGCCGGCCGAACAGTGCACGAGAACTGGCTTCGGCAGCTCGAGGAAGAGCTGCCATGCCCGCTCGTACTCCTGTGGCGTGAACGGCTCCGTCATCCCGTCTCGGGCGGGAAGGTGGGCCACCGTGAAACCCTGCTCCTGGTAGAACGCGAGCAAGCCCTGCGGGAGCGCTCGGTCGTAGAGCGGGAGCTGGTCGTCTCCCAGGAGGCAAAGGATCGATCGGATTCCCTGGCCTCGGACACGCTCCAGCCAATGGTCGATCTCGTGCCGCTCCACCGCTCGCTCGTCTCCCGGTCGGTAACCGGGCCGGGTCGCGATGGCCAGGACGCCGCGGATCACCCAGTGCGCCACAGGCCCAGTGTATCCACCATTCCCTTTCGGGCGCTTGCCCGCTCGCGTGCCGCCGGAGTAGGCTCGCCCCGTGGCGAACGTTGGGCCTCCTGTCCTCTACCTCCCTCCGGGAGTAATCGTCCCGGCTGCGCCCGTCCCTCCCCCGAATTCGCCGCCCTTCGACCGAGCCTTCTTCGAACGGGTGCTCCCAGAGGCAGTGCGGGCGTTCTGCGAACAGGCGAAATGCGAGGAGCCCGTGGTCGAGCTGCTCACCATCGATGGCGAGCGGCATTACGTCCGAGGGGTCTCCGGCGTGGCTGACCAGTGGGTCGCCCTCCACACGGTGAACCCCGACCATCCGCACCCGGTTCAAGTGTTCCTGCCGTACGCCACCGTGTACCGTGTGGAAATCCATCCCGAGATGGACGAGCGCCGCGGGATCGGGTTCGTTCAGCCCCGGCGCACCGCTCAGGAGTAGGCGCTCGGCGGCACAATAGGGGCGATGGATCCGCCCCTCGGCCTCTTCGCGCCCCCGACCCGGCTCTGGTTCGAGCGCGCCTTCGCCTCCCCGACTCCCGTCCAGGCGATGGGGTGGCCGGTGGTGGCGGCCGGGCGACACGCGCTCCTGTTCGCCCCCACCGGCTCGGGGAAAACGCTCGCCGCGTTCCTCGCTGCAATCGATCGCCTGGTTCGCTCCAAGCTCTCCGGCGAGGAGCGCCCTCCGGGTGTCCGTGTCCTCTACGTCTCGCCGCTGAAGGCGCTCTCGTACGACGTCGAGCGAAACTTGCGAGCCCCTCTCACCGGCATCGGGCTCGCCTGCGAAAGCCTCGGCCTTCCGGCGCCGGCAATCCGGACGGCAGTCCGTACGGGAGACACGCCACCGCGTGAGCGCGACCTGCGGCGTCACCCACCCGACATCCTCGTCACGACCCCCGAGTCGCTCTACCTCATCCTCACCTCGCGGCAGCGCGAGGCGCTGCGGAGCGTGGACGTCGTGATCGTGGACGAAATCCACGCGGTCGCGGGCACGAAGCGCGGCGCGCACCTCGCCCTCAGCCTCGAACGGCTCGCGCACATCGCCGAACGGGACCCGCAGCGTATCGGCCTCTCCGCCACGCAGCGCCCCCTCGACGAAGTCGCCCGGTTCCTCGGCGGCGACCGGCCCGTCGAGGTCGTCGACGCGCGCACCGAAAAGCGCCTCGACCTCGAGGTCATCGTTCCCGTTCCCGACATGACCCGCCTCGATGAAGGCCCGCACTTCGCCGAAGCGGTGGAGCGCGGTTACGGGGTCGAGGCGCGGTTCTCGATCTGGCCCGCCGTCTACCCCCGCCTTCTCGAACTCGTGCGGGCGCACCGCAGCACCATCATCTTCGTCAACAACCGCCGGCTCGCCGAGCGGATTGCGGCCAGGGTGAACGACCTCGCCGGGGAGCCGCTCCTCCGCACCCACCACGGCTCCATGTCCCACGAACAGCGGGCCGAGGTGGAAGACCTCCTCAAGCGGGGTGCCCTCCGCGGCCTCGTCGCCACGAGCTCCCTCGAGCTGGGCATCGACATGGGCGCGGTCGACCTCGTCGTCCTGGTGGAGTCACCGAAGTCCGTCGCCAGTGCCCTGCAACGCGTGGGCCGCGCAGGGCACACCCTCGATGCCCCGAGCGTCGGTCGCATCTTCCCGAAGCATCGGGGAGACCTCGCGGAGTGCGCGCTCCTCGTGCAGCGGATGCGCGAAGGCGCCATCGAAGCCCTGCGCGTGCCGAGGAATCCCCTCGACGTCCTCGCCCAGCAGGTCGTCGCCATGACGGCCGTCGAGCCGTGGCACGTCGAGGACCTTTACGCCGTCGTGCGTCGCGCCTACCCCTTCGCCGACCTCGCTCGCCCTGTCTTCGAAGCGGTCTTGGCGATGCTCGCCGGCGCGTACCCCTCCGACGAGTTCGCCGACCTCCGCCCGCGGCTCGTCTGGGACCGCGCAACCGGGACGGTCACCGCTCGCCCGGAGGCGCGCACCCTCGCCCTCGTCAGCGGAGGCACCATCCCCGACCGCGGCCTCTATCCCGTTCACCTTGGAGAAGGCGGGCCGCGTGTCGGCGAACTGGACGAGGAGATGGTCTCCGAAAGCCGACCAGGTCAAACGTTCATCCTCGGAGCCTCCACCTGGCGCATCGAGCGGATCACGGCCGACCGCGTCATCGTGTCGCCAGCTCCTGGGCAGCCGGGTAACGTCCCCTTCTGGCGCGGCGATGGCGCGGGACGACCCGCTGAATTCGGTCGCGCCCTCGGCGCCTTCCTCCGCGAGACCGACGAGGGCCTGCGACGGGACCGGACCGGGACACTCCGCCGTCTGCGCGAATCGTGCGCGCTGGATGAGTTCGCGGCCGAGAACCTCGCCGCCTACCTCGAGGAGCAGCGCACGGCCGCCGGTGCGGTGCCCAACGACCGACTGGTGCTCATCGAACGGTACCTCGATGAGCTCGGCGACTGGCGGGTGGCGATCCTGACGCCCTTCGGCGCCCAGGTGCACGCCCCCTGGGCGCTCGCCATCGAGGCGCGCCTCGCTCGGGAGGCGGGGTTCGAAGTCCAGGCCATCTGGAGCGACGATGGGATTGCCCTCCGCTTCGCTGGGAGCGGCGAACCCCCGCCCACCGAGACCCTCCTCCCGCCTCCCGAAGAGGTCGAAGCCCTCGTCCTCGAGCGGCTCGGTCAATCGGCCCTCTTCGCTGCGCGATTCCGCGAGAACGCCGCTCGCGCGCTCCTGCTCCCCCGTCGCGGGCCGAACCGACGGACGCCGCTCTGGTTGCAGCGACAGCGTGCCGCGCACCTCCTCGCCGTCGCCTCGCGCTACCCGGACTTTCCCATCGTTCTCGAAACGTACCGCGAGTGTCTGCAGGATGTGTTCGACCTGCCGGCCCTTCGCCAGCTCCTGGCGGAGATTCGCTCCCGCACCGTTCGCGTCTGCGAAGTCGAGACGCCGGAACCTTCGCCCTTCGCCCGTTCGCTCGCGTTCGACTACATCGCCGCTTACATGTACGAAGGCGACCAGCCGCTCGCCGAACGGCGGGCCCACGCGCTCACCCTCGACCGCACGCTGCTCCGAGCCCTCCTGGGCGACGACGACCTCCGGGGGCTCCTGCCGCCCGAAGCGGTCGACGAGGTGGAACTCGAGCTTCAGGCGCTCGCGGAGCCGTTCCGCGCCCGCTCCGCCGACGCACTCCACGACCTTCTCCGGCGCCTCGGCGACCTCACGCGAGCGGAGATCGAAGCCCGGAGTGCCGACCCGTCTGCAGTACCCGGCTGGCTCCACCACCTCCAGCGACAAGGGCGCGCGCTGGCGGTGCGTATCGCCGGCGAAGAGCGGTTCATCGCCGGCGAGGATGCGGGGCGGTACCGCGACGCCCTCGGGGTTGCGCCGCCCCCTTCGGCCCCGGAATCGTGCCTTGCACCCGTCCCCGACGCGCTCCTCCAGCTCGTTCGGCGATGGGCGCGCACCCACGGGCCCTTCGAGCCCCTCCAGCTTGCCCAGCGTTGGGGGATCGCGGAGACGCGTATCGTCGAGGTGCTCGAATGTCTCGCCCGCGACGGCATCCTCGTCTCGGGGACCCTCCGCGGCGCCGTCCGCGAGTACTGCGATGCTGAGGTGCTCCGCCGCATCCGCCGCCGGGCGGTCGCTGCTCTCCGCCGGGCGGTCGAGCCGGTGGAAGGGTCGGCCTTCGCCCGTTTCCTCGCCGGCTGGCATGGGGTCGACTCCCCTCGACAGGGCAGCCCCGATGCCCTCCGCGAGGTCCTGCTCCAGCTCCAGGGCGTGCCCCTGCCGGTCTCGGCCCTCGAACGCGACATCCTTCCGGCCCGGCTGCAGCCGTACGAGCCCCGTTGGCTCGACGAGCTCCTCGCTGGCGGCGAGTTCGCATGGGTCGGCTGCGGCGCTCTGGGCACCGGTGACGGCCGCGTGGCCTTCGTCCCTCGCGACCGGCTCGCCGAATGGTCGCCGTCGGGACGCGCCGACCCGCCGAGTCCGCTCCACGTGGCGCTGCTTGGCGCCTTGGAGCGCCGCGGCGCCAGCTTCTTCACCGACCTCGTCCGCGAACTCGACGCGCGTCCGCGGGAGCTGCTCGATGCGCTCTGGGATTTGGTGTGGGCAGGGTTCGTCACGAACGACACCTTCGGGCCGGTGCGCGCGCTGATGCATCCCCTGCCCCGCAAACCGGTGCGCCCAGGGACGGCCCTCCTTCCCCCGGAGGCTGCCGGCCGGTGGTCGCTGCTGCCTTCACTGGCGGAAACGGTCGAAGCGCGCGCCCGTCGAGCCCAGGCGCGTGCCGAAGCCCTGCTCGAGCGGTACGGCCTCGTGGCCCGCGCGATCGCGCTCGGCGAGGGCATCGAAGGGGGCTTCGCAGCGCTCTACCCCCTCCTGCGGGCCATGGAAGAGCGTGGCCTCGTGCGGCGCGGCTACTTCGTCGACGGTCTCGGCGGGGCGCAGTTCGCTCAGCCCGGAGTCGTCGACCGGCTCCGCGCCTATCGGCTCCCGCCCGACGATCCCCGCCCGGTTGTGCTCGCCGCCCTCGACCCTGCGAACCCGTACGGCAGCGTCCTCCCCTGGCCGCCGACGCCCGCTGGCGGTCCGCCACAGCGCGCGGCGGGAGCCTACGTGGTCATCGTTGGCGGGGAGCTCGCGTGCTACGTCGACCGTGGCGCCGGGCGCCGCCTCCTTCCCTTCTTTGCCCCCGACGACCCGCGCGCTCCAGCCGTGGCGGCCGCTCTCGCCTCGCTCGCCGAGCGGATCCCCCGCCGGACCGTGCGCATCGAGCGGGTGGGGACCGACGACGTGCTGGTCAGCCCCTGGCGGCCGATCCTCGAGCGAGCCGGTTTCGTGCTGGGCTACCGGGGGCTCGTGCTCCATGCTCGCCTGCCGGAGGCCGCCGCCCGTGCCCGAAGGTGACGCCCTCGCTCGCTTCGCGCGTAAGGTGGCCGAAGCGCTCGAGGGCCGCACGGTGCTCCGTGCCGAGGCGCGCGGGCCCGGGCCTGTGCCGAAGGTCGAGCTGCTTGCCGGCCAGCAGGTCGAGTCGGTGACTTCCGTGGGGAAGAACCTGCTGATTCGGTTCGCGAACGGTCTCACCCTCCGCAGCCATCTCCGCATGTACGGCACCTGGCACGTGTACCGGCCGGGGCAGCCCTGGAGGCGTCCTCCCGAGCGGGCCCGCCTCGTTCTCGAGACGGCAGAGGCTGTGGTCGTCAACTTCGACGCCCCCATCGTCGAGCTGTTCGAAACCCGAGCCGAGCCCTTCCATCGACCGCTCGCGGGACTCGGTCCCGACCTCCTGGCCGAGGACTTCGACCCGGAAGAGGCGCTGCGGCGCTTCCGCGACCCAGCGCTGGCCGGACTGGCGATCGGCGATGCCATCATGGACCAACGGGTGATGGCCGGGGTCGGCAACATCTGGAAGCACGAAACGCTCTTCCGCTGTGGTATCTACCCTTGGCGCCGGGTGCGCGACCTTGGGGATGACGACCTGCGCGCCCTCATCGAGACGGCCCGGCGCCTGCTGCGTGCGGCGGCGGGCCTCGAACCCGGGGTACGGCGGCCCGCCTACTTCGTCTACGGCAAGGCGGGGCGGCTGTGCCGACGTTGCGGCGCACGACTCCGCGGGGCGCCGCAGGTCGCCGACGTCCGGCTCACCGTCTGGTGCCCCCGCTGCCAGCCGCCGCAGCCCGGCGATCCTCCCCCCGGGCGCGCCGGCGTTGGCTGAACGGCGCTGCCCGGGTCCCTACCCGCCCAGCACGCGGAAGGCGGGGATGGGGCGGTCACTGGTGCGGTACTGCTTCCGGCCTTCTTCGAGCAGATCGCGGCCTTCGATGTCGTTCACGACGATGGCGGGGAAGTCCCGCACGACCAGCCGGCGAATCGCTTCCGTCCCGAGGTCCTCGAAGGCGATCACCTCGGCGCTCTCGATGTGCTGGCTCAGGAGCGCACCGGTTCCCCCTACGGCGATGCAGTACACCGCCCGGTGCCGTTTGAGCGCCTCACGCACTTCCGGTCCTCGCCCCCCTTTGCCGATGATCGCCTTCACCCCAAGCTCGAGCATCGCGGGGGTGTAGGGGTCGAGGCGCATCGCGGTCGTGGGGCCCGCCGAGCCGATGACCTGTCCTGGGCGGGGAGGCGTCGGGCCGACGTAGTACAACACCTGCCCTCGCAAATCGATGGGCAGCGGCTCGCCCCGCTGCATCAGCTCGATGAGACGCTTGTGGGCAGCGTCGCGGGCAGTGTAGATCACGCCGTTGAACCGGACGTGGTCGCCGATGTGCAAGCGGGCCACATCCTCGTCGGTGAGCGGAGTCTCCAGCCGGATGCTCTCCATCTCGCTCACCTGCCGAGCTGCTTGCGCATCAGGATGAAGCGGACGGGCACGCGTACCCGTTCCGGGAAGCTGTAGGGCTGCTCCCCGTACGGCTCGTACCCGAGCCGCTCGTACCACTCCAGGAGCTCTTCACGCTGGTCGAGCACGCGGATGCGGGCCTCCCTGCAACCCAGTCGGAGAAGTCGGGCCTCGGCCGCCTCCACCAGCTCCCGGCCGAGGCCCCGGGCCTGCTCATCTGGGGCGACGGCCAGCATTCCGAACCACCCCACCGCGGGCTCCTCGCCGACCTCCACGAAGACGGTCCCGACGATCCGCCCGCCGTGCTCGGCGACGATGAAGTCGCCGCTTTCCGCAAGCGCCGCAACCTCCGCGGCCGATGTCCTCGGCCCGCCAACGAACGGCGCTTCCACTTCGTAGGCCTGATTCACCACCGCCGCGATGGCCCCCGCATCGGAAGGCCGAGCGAATCGCAGCAGTACGGTTGCAGCCGCTCCCATCGCGCTCCTCCTACAGAACGGCTTCCTTGGTCCGCGCGCTGTGGCACTGGATGTTCACCGCCACCGGGAGTGCGGTGATATGCGTCGGGTACGTTTCCACGAAAACGTCGAGCGCCGTCGTCGTCCCTCCGACTGCCTGGGGTCCGACTCCGAGCGCGTTGACCGCTTCCAGGAGTTCGCGCTCCAGCTCGGCCACCTCGGGGTCAGGATTCCGCTCACCGATCTTGCGGAAGAGCGCGTGCTTCGCCATCGCCATCGCCTTCTCCGCGGTGCCCCCCACCCCCACCCCGATGACGAGCGGCGGGCAGGGATTCCCGCCCGAGATGTCCACGGTCTCGCAGACGAAGTCGATGATCGCCCGCTTCCCCATCCCTGGAAGGAAGTTCTGGTAGCGCGACATGTTCTCGCAGCCGCCCCCTTTGGGCATGAACCGGATCCGTACCCGATCGCCCGGCACGATCTCCGTGTGGATGACCGCCGGAGTGTTGTCGCCGGTGTTCTTCCGGGCGCTGAATGGCCGCTCGACGATCGACTTCCGCAGGTATCCTTCCTGGTACCCCCGACGCACGCCTTCGTTCACCGCGTCGATGAGGTATCCACCGGTGAAGTGGACGTCCTGTCCGATCTCCAGGTACACCACTGCCGTACCCGTGTCCTGGCAGAGCGGGAGCATCTTCCGCCGCGCCACCTCCGCGTTCTCCAGGATCTCGTCGATGATCTGGACGGCGAGCGGCGACCGTTCCCGTTCCCGAGCCGCCCGTATCGCTTGCTCGACGTCCTCCGGCAGGAAGTGCGTCGCCTCGATGGCAAGGCGGGCAATGGTCTCCGTCACTTCCGCGACGTCGATGGTTCGCATCTCCGTACCCGTTCCGCCTCGATTGCGGCAGCCTTCCCGCTGCCACAGGCAGCGTACCGCGGAGCCTCCGCGTGCGCATCCGCCGCTCGGCACCCGCCGTGCCCGCCGTTCGGCCCCGTGCTATCATGCCGCCGACGCGAGGTCGCGAGCAGGGAGGGACGCATGCGGCTCACGGTCAACCTCCGGACGTGTCTGCGGTCGGGCCAGTGCACCTACATGCACCCGCGTCTCTTCCGCGAAGGCGAAGACGGCTTCCCCGTCGTCCTCGTCGAGCATCCGGAGGGCGAACTCCTCGAGGAGGCCCGGGACGCAGCCGAGCTCTGTCCCAGCAGCTCCATCCACCTCCTCGATGACGACGCTGCCGCCGCCAACTGACCTGCCCTTGCTACCCGGCCTCGGCAGCCTTGCAGGGGGTGGCCATGCCCGCGCTCGACGGCGTCAAGGTTCTCGACCTCACCCAGTACGAAGCTGGCACCACGTGCACGCAGTACCTCGCTTGGTTCGGAGCCGAAGTCGTCAAGGTCGAACGGCCCGGCGTGGGCGACCCGGGACGAGCCGCCGACGGCTACGGCAAGGACTCCCTCTACTTCCTTAGCTTCAACCACAACAAGAAGAGCCTCGCGCTCGACATCGGAACGCCCGAGGGCCGCGAGATCTTCCTCGCCCTCGTGCCGAAGTTCGACATCGTCGTCGAGAACTTCACGCTGGGCACGATGGAGCGCCATGGCCTCGGCTGGGACGTCCTCCGCGAGCGCAACCCGGCGCTCATCTACGCCACGATCAAGGGCTTCGGAACGACCGGGCCGTACGCGCACTTCAAGTGCTTCGACTGGGTCGCCCAGGCGGCAGGGGGCGCCTTCAGCATCACCGGCGAAGCGAGCGGCCCACCGATGCGCCCGGGCGCCACCTACGCCGACACCGGCACAGGGATGCACGCCGCGATGGGCATCCTCGCCGCCTACATCCAGCGGCTCAGGACGGGCCGTGGCCAGATGGTCGAGGTCTCCATGCAGGAGACCATCGTCAACTTCATGCGGATGCCCATGTCGACGCGGGAGCGGTTCCCTGGCCCCGTGCCGCGGCGCGGAAACTCCCTCGGCCCGCCTACCGACCTCTACCCCTGCGCTCCCGGCGGACCGAACGACTACGTGTTCATCATGGTCGTGACCAGCCGCATGTGGGATGCCCTCACCGTGGCCATTGGGAAGCCCGAGCTCGGCACCGACCCCCGCTTCGCCACTCCGAAGGCCCGCGCGGAGAACCGCGACGCCCTGTACGAGGAGATCGCTGCTTGGACTCGACAGCGCACGAAGTTCGAGGCTATGGAGTGGCTGGCCGAACGCGGCGTCCCTTGTAGCGCCGTCTACGACACCGAAGACGTCCTCAACGACAAACACCTGCGCGCTCGGAAGATGATCCGCACCGTCGTCCATCCCGTGCGCGGCGCCTTCGCGATGCTCGCTCCTCCCATCCATCTCAGCGAGTCGCAGGTCGAGATGCAGCCGGCACCGCTCCTCGGGCAGCACACCGCCGAAGTACTCCGACGTGAACTCGGGCTGGGCAGCGAGGAGATCGCCGCTCTGGCGGAACGGGGGGTCATCGGCCTCGCTACGGCACCGGCTCCCGTCGGCGGAGGCGCGGTATCCTGAGGGCGTGACGCTCGGACAGGAGTCCTCGCTCATCGAATGCGCCGGAGGTCGCGAGACCATCGAGTGGGCGGTCGACCACTTCTACGACCGCGTCGAACGAGACCCGATCCTTCGGCCCATCTATCCGCAGGACCTTCGCCCCGGCCGCGAGAAGTTGAAGCTCTTCTTCGTTCAATGGCTCGGCGGTCCGCCCCTCTACTCCGAGCGGTACGGGCACCCTCGGCTGCGTCGGCGTCACTTCCCCTTCGTCATCGATGAGCAAGCAGCCGAGCGCTGGCTCGCCCTCATGTCCGAGGCGCTCGCTGCCGCCGGCATCCCTCAAGCGGTGCGGAGCGCCATCGAACAGCGGCTCCGACCGCTCGCCTTCCACATGGTCAACGCACACCAAGACGTCCCCCGCGAACCGTTGGGGGACGTCTGGATGGAGTGAGACGGCGCGCCGCGGCGCTACCGACCGGTCGAGTACCCGTACACCGCCACGAGGAACCCGATGGCGGTGATCCCGAAGAAGAGCGCCACCGCGGTGACGGCCCAGGCCGTGCGCTCGTCGGACGATTCCTCGGCTGCCGCTTGCTCGGTGCTCTGCTCGTCGACCGCCTGTTCCGGCGCACGGAGGCTCGGTTCACCCGGAATCGAGGCGACAGACGCGGGTGGAGGGGCGGCCGCTACCGGACGGTCCGACGCTGCTGCCGCGCTCCCGGCCCACAGCGCGAACAGAACCAGGGCTCCGAGCAAGGGAATCACGCGAACGACGTTGACCATGTTGACCTCGCTGCCCCGCCGAATGCGTTGTTCGCAACGCATGGTACACGAGGCAGGTGCTCCTGGCAGAATGGAGCGAGGGAGGTTCGTCCCAGTGTCCAGGAGAGGCGGCCATGGTCGAATACGACGCAAAGACAGCCCTCATCGTGGTCGACATCCAGAACGACTTCGCTGACCCCGCTGGCAGCCTGTACGTCAAGGGCGGTGAGGCGGTGGTACCCGTGGCGAACCGCGAAATCGAACGCGCGAAGGCGGCGGGCGCTCTCGTCGTGTACACCCAAGACTGGCACCCAGCTTCGACGCCCCACTTCCAGAAGGACGGTGGCATCTGGCCCGTCCATTGCGTGGCCCACTCCTGGGGAGCTCAGTTTCACCCCGACCTCCGTGTCGAGGGCGAGGTCGTCCAGAAAGGCACCGGGGGCGAGGATGGCTACTCCGGTTTCAGCGTTCGCGACCCTCGGACGGGGACAGTCGGCCCCACGAAGCTCGAGTCGCTGCTCCGCGGACGAGGGATCGAGCGGGTGGTCATCATCGGCCTGGCGACGGATTACTGCGTCAAAGAGACGGCGCTCGATGCCGCCAAGCTCGGATTCCAGACCACGGTCTTGCGCGAAGGGGTTCGGGCGGTGAACCTCCAAGCAGGCGACGAAGAGCGCGCCTTCGAAGCGATGCGCGCAGCCGGCGTACGGATCGAATGACCCAGGCACCGAACCGCGCCCTCTTCACCGACCTGTACGAACTCACCATGGCGGCGAGCTACTTCGCCGCGGGCATGAACGACACGGCCACGTTCGAGCTCTTCATCCGTGAGCTCCCTCGCAACCGGAACTTCCTCGTCGTGGCCGGCCTCGAAGACGTCCTGGATTACCTCGAGTCGCTCCGCTTCGAACCCGACGACCTCGCGTACCTCCAGAGCCTGGGAACCTTCCGGAACGACTTCCTCGAGTGGCTCGAAACCTTCCACTTCACGGGCGATGTCTGGGCCATGCTCGAGGGCGAGATCGCCTTCGCCGAAGAGCCGCTCCTCCGCGTGACGGCTCCCCGCATCCAAGCGCAGCTCGTCGAAACGTTCCTCCTCAACGCCGTCAACTACCAGACGCTCGTCGCCACGAAAGCGGCGCGCGTCGCTATCGCCTGTCGGGGCCGCAGGTTCGTCGACTTCTCTCCTCGGCGCGACCACGGCTTCGACGCGGCGCTCAAGGCGGCTCGGGCGGCGTACATCGCCGGCGCGGCCGCGACGTCGAACGTGCTCGCCGGCAAGTTGTACGGGATCCCCGTGGCGGGAACGATGGCCCATTCCTACGTGATGTCGTTCGACTCGGAGGTCGCGGCGTTCCGCCGCTTCGCCCGGGACTTCCCGGGCACCACCCTCCTCATCGACACCTACGACACCATCGAGGGCGCCCGCCATGCCGCTGCGGTCGCCCGCGAGCTGGCCGCGGAGGGAATCACGGTCGGGGCCGTGCGTCTCGATTCCGGCAACCTTGCTCAGCTGGCAAAGGACGTGCGCCGTGTCCTCGACGAGGAGGGATTCCCCGAAATCCGCATCTTCGCCTCGGGCGACCTGGACGAGTACCGGATCGCCGAAATCCTCGACGCCGGCGCCCCGGTCGATGCCTTCGGCGTGGGGACGCAGCTCGGCACCAGCGGCGACGCGCCCTGGCTGGGTGGTGTCTACAAACTGGTGGAGGACTCCCGTGGGCCCCGGGTGAAGCTCGCCGAGCGGAAGGCCACCGCGCCCGGCGCGAAGCAGGTGTACCGGTTCGCCGGAGCGGGCGGCGTGTTCGAATTCGATATGGTGGCACTCGCCGGGGAGCAGGGCCCGCTCGAGGGGCGGCCCCTGCTCCGCCAGGTGATGGAAGGTGGTCGCAGGACCCTCCCTCCGGAGCCGCTCTCCCGCATCCGGGAGCGCTGCTTGGCCAACCTCGAGCGGATCCCCGAGCGGCTCAAGTCGCTCGAAACGGTCAGCCCGCCGTACCCCGTGCGGCACTCCGCCGAACTGGAGCGGCTCCTCGCCGAAACCCGGGCGCGCGTCGCCGCAGCGAACCGGCCCGCCGCCGCCCACCGGAGTGAGGCGACATAAGCTACAATGGGTTCGCAACGGCTTCGGTTCCCTCTCCAGTCGTTGCGAGCCGGGGCGGGCAAGGTTGCTCGCCCCTACTGTTCCGTCGCCGGCAGCTCTTGTCGCAGCTCCAGCACCGGCGCGAAGAGGTCGCCCTCCCGCTCGAGGCGCTCCAGAACTCGCTCGACCCGAAGCCGCTCCGACCACTTCCTCGGGTCGCCCTGGGCGAGCTCCTCGACTTCCTCCCAGCGGAGAGGGGCGCTCACGCGCGGCTCCGGTGTCCCGCGCAACGAGTAGACGGCGACGGTGGTCTTCCGCGCGTGGTTCTGACTCCAGTCGATGAACACCTTCCCCGTGCGCAGCTCCTTCCGCATGACCGTCGTGATAGCGCGGGGTGTCTCCGCCTCCAGCTTCCGGGCGATGCTGCGGGCGAGTGCCCGCGTCTGGTCGAAGGTGACCGGAGCGTTGATGGGCACGTACACGTGGAGCCCCGATTTCCCCGATGCCTTCGCGAAGGCCTGGAGGCCACACGCCTCGAGGGCCTGGCGGATGCGGAGCGCCGTGACCGCGCACTCCCGCAGCCCTGCCGGGGGGCCTCGGTCGAGGTCGAAGACGGCCGCCAGCGGCGTCTCGGGCGCGGTCGCCGTGCCCAGGGTCACGTGCAGCTCCAGCGCCGCAAGGTTGGCCACCCAGATAAGCGCTGGCAGGTCCTCGATGCGGCAGTACTCCACCACTGGCCGCTTGCCACTGCTGCTCACCGGCGCCACAGGAACCCATGGCGGGCGGTGACGCGGGCACTGCTTTTCGAAGAACGACGGCGCCTCGACCCCGTCGGGCCAGCGCTTCAGCGTCACCGGTCGGCCCCGCAGATGGGGAAGCATCACGTCCGCTACGCGCCGGTAGTAATCGATGACCTCGGCCTTCGTGAACCCCGCCTGCGGGTAGAGGACCTTCTCGAGGTTCGTGAGCTCGAGCTCGCGGCCGTCAACCGCGACCACGATGCTGCGGCGCCTCATGCCGTCCGCTTCGCCCGCTCTTTCGCCAGGGCGATGCTCTCCTCCAGCGCCTTCACGAGGTCGACCGGCGGCGCGGCCTCCGCCCGCTTGGGCGCCATCGGTACCACCGTCTTCCCCGCCGCTTTCTCCTCGATGAGCTGGAGCACCGCTTCGCGGTATTCGTCGCGGTACTTCTCCGGCTCGAAGGGTGCTGCGAGCGCCTCGATGAGCTGCTGCGCCATCGCCACCTCGCGTTCCGTCGCCCGCACCGTCTCCCCCGGCAGCCCTTCGAGCTCCGTCACCGGAACGACCTCGTCCGCGTAGTACAGCGTCGACATGACCAGCGCTGGCCCCGCTGCCCGGATGGCGGTCAGGTACTCGCGGCCGCGCATCACGACTCGCCCTATGGCCACCCGCTGCGATTCTTCCATCGCCTGACGCAGAAGCGCGTACGCCTTCTGTCCACCCTTGTCCGGCGCCAGGTAGTAGGAGTGTTCGAAGTACACCGGGTCGATTTCCCGCAGCTCCACGAACTCCTGGATCTCGATGCCTTCCGTAAGCTCCGGAGCGAGCCCTGCCAGCTCCTCGTCCGTGACCGTGACGTATTCTCCGGGGCGGACTTCGTACCCTCGCACAATCTCCTCCGCCGGAACTTCGACGCCTTCCGCCGCACAGAAGCGCCGGACCTGGATGCGTGACCCGTCCCGCGCGTGGAGCTGATTGAAGCGCACGTCTTTGCTGCGCGTCGCGCTGTACAGCTTCACCGGCACATTCACCAGACCGAAGCTGATCGTGCCCGACCAAATTGCGCGCGGCATCGCCGACCTCCTTCGGGCTGGCGCGCGGCCAGCCCCGCGCCGACATAATAGGCCAACCTTCACGGAGGCGCTGTGCGTGTCCGCCGACGATCGGCTGGCAGCGTATCGCCGCAAACGGGACTTCAGCCGAACGCCCGAGCCGGCGGGCGGCGAACCCGTGCCCCCGTCCGACCGCCCGCGATTCGTCGTCCATGAGCACCACGCCTCCTCGCTCCATTGGGACCTCCGCCTCGAACACGACGGTGTCCTCGCTTCGTGGGCCGTCCCAAAGGGCATCCCCCTCGAGCCGGGGACACGGCGCCTCGCCGTGCGCACCGAAGACCACCCGCTCGAATACCTCACCTTCGAAGGCAGCATCCCCGAGGGCCAGTACGGCGCCGGAGAGATCCGCATCTGGGACTCCGGCACGTACGACCCGTTGAAGTTCCTCCCCTCCGAGGTCATGGTCGACCTGCACGGCGGCCGGCTCCGGGGCCGATACGTGCTCGTTCCTACCGGTGGCAACCGTTGGCTCCTCCAACGGATCGACTCGACCGACGGTCCCGGGCGCGAACCGCTACCGCGAGACCTCCGCCCCATGCTGGCCGTGCCCGGTCCGCTCCCCGACGACCCGGAGGGCTGGGCCTTCGAGGTGAAATGGGACGGCATCCGCGCGCTCGCCTTCGCCGAAGGGGGGCGCGTGCACTTCCGGAGCCGCCGGGGGAACGACATCAGCTCGCAGTTCCCGGAGCTCCGAGCCCTCGCCCAGCGCTATCCCGATACCTCGATGGTCCTCGACGGGGAGATCGTTGCCTTCGACGAACGGGGCGTTCCGAGCTTCGAACGGCTCCAGTCCCGGCTCGGGGTCGCGGAGCGGCGCGCCCGGGCGCTGGCCGAAGCCGTGCCCGCCGTGTTCGTCATCTTCGACCTTCTCTTCTTCGACGGGCGCCGCACCCTCACCCTTCCCTACGACGAACGGCGGCGGCTCCTCGAATCCCTCGAACTGGAGGGCCCTCACTGGCAGACGCCCCGGGCCTTCACGGGCGACCCGGAGACGATCTTCGCCGCCGCCGTCGAGCGCGGCCTCGAAGGGATCGTGTGCAAACGGACCGACAGCCCATATGAACCGGGAAGGCGGAGCCCCTCGTGGCGGAAAGTGAAGGCCCGTAGCGCTCAGGAGTTCGTGATCGTGGGGTGGACCCCCCGGAAGGGCGCGGGCTTCGGCGACATCGGCGCCCTGCTCCTCGCTTACTACGATCCCCCTTCCTCGGCCCCCGAAAGACGGCGGCTCGTGTACGCGGGGCGCGCCGGCACGGGCCTCTCGGAGGCGGAAGCGGTGCGCCTGGCTCGATCGCTCGCACCACTGGCCAGCGAGGAACCCACCGTCGAAGCGCCCGATGCTCCTCCCGATGCCCGCTGGGTGCGCCCCGAGTTGGTGGCCCGGGTCGAGTTCACCGGGTGGACCGAATCGGGCCGCCTGCGCAACCCCGTCTTCCTGGGTCTGCGCCCCGACGCCGATCCCCGTGAGGTCGTCCGCGAGACCTCGGAACCCTCCGCGTAGACTGGACCCATGCAGCTTCCGGCACCCCTACTCCCCGCCGTCTTCCGCGAGCGGCTGAACCGGTTCACGGCGGCGGTGGAGCTCCCCGGTGGCGTGCCCACGCTCGCCCATGTCCCCAACTCCGGTCGGCTCACCGGCTGCGCCGTCCCCGGCGCGCGCTGTTGGCTCGCTCCTGCCGGAGGCCGCGGGCGCCGGCTGCCTTATCGTCTCGAACTGATGGAGGCCCCCGGGGGTGCCCTCGTCGGCGTGAACACCCAGCGCTCGAACGGCCTCGCTCTCGAAGCGCTCGATTCCGGGCTCTTAGGCCTCCCCCGGCTGGCGCGGCCGTACGTAGCACAGCGGGAACGGAGCCCCGGTCCCGGCCTCCGCATCGACCTCCTGCTTACCGACGAGGAGGGGCCGTACTGGGTCGAGGTGAAGAACATCACCCTCGTCGAGGAAGGCGTCGGCCTCTTCCCGGACGCTGTCACCGCCCGCGGACGGCGCCACCTCGAGCGGCTCGCCGAAATCGCCCGGGAAGGGGGCCGCGCCGCCGTCGTCTACGTCGTTCAGCGCGACGATGCCCGCGCCGTCCGGGCCGCGGCCGAAGTGGACCCGGGGTATGCAGCCGCGGCCGAACGGGCGGCCCGCTCGGGGGTCGCCTTCGCGGCGATCGCCGTCCAGGTTCGTCTCGATGCCCTCGTCCCGCGCGCCGCCATCCCCGTCCTCGTCCCACCGTCCGGTAGGATGGAGGGGTGAGCGAACCTCCCCCGCCCGGAGCGAAGCGCGAGCGCCCGCGCGACCTGCTGGGCCGGCCCTTGCCCTGGGGAAGCCCTTCACAGCTCGTTCTCGAAGAGTACGACGCGATGCCGGCGGAGCGATGCCACGCCCTGGCGCTGGCCGCCTTCGAACGGGGCGACTACTTCCCCGCGCACGAGGCATGGGAAGCAGCCTGGCGGCAGCGGAAGGGGAGCACCGACGAGCGTTTCTTCAAGGCGCTCGCCCAGCTCGGAGCGGGGTACACTCACTGGCGCCGCGGCAACCCTCACGGTGCGCGCGTCCTGCTCCAACGGGCTGCCCGCGCCCTTGCCGGCTGCGACGGCTCCCCGTGGGGCGTCGACGTGCCTCGGCTTCTGGAGGTGCTGCGCGAACATGCGGAGGCGTTCGGGCATTGGGCGGAGGGCGGTCCACCGCCGCAGCTTCGGCCCAGCATCCCTCGCACGGACGGGCCGGACCCTTAGCGTCCTCGAAACTGCGGTTCCCGCTTCTCGGCGAAGGCCCGCTGACCCTCTCGGGCGTCCTCCGTTCGCATCACCTCCGCGTAGAGCCGCGCCTCGAGCCGGAGCCCCTCGCGCAGGGGGAGCTCGAAGGCGCCTTCGTACGCCGCCCGCTTCATCGCACGCAAGGCAAGAGGTGCGTTCCTCGTCAGCCGCTCGGCCCAGGCGAGGGCCGTAGGCAGCGCTTCGCCTTGCGGGACCACCGCGTTCACCAGCCCGATGCGGTGCGCTTCGGCCGCGTCGATCCGTTCCCCGAAGAGGAGGAGCTCCATCGCTTTGCCGAAGGGGACGTAGCGCGCCAGCCGCTGCGTCTGGCCGCCGCCGGCCACGATCCCGCGCTTCGCCGCCATCGTCCCGAAGGTTGCGTTCTCCGCTGCGATGCGGAGGTCGCAGGCGAGCGCCAGCGCGAGCCCGGCAGCGAGACAGTGGCCGTTTACCGCGGCGATCGTCGGTTTCCAGATCCCGTCGGGCGTCAGCCGGGTGCGGCTTCGCTCGCGGCTCCAGTCTTCGCTTTCGTCGGCCGCGCTCTTCACGAGGTCCCGGCCCGCGCAGAAAGCCCGGTCGCCCGCACCCGTCACCACCGCGACCCAGAGGTTGTCGTCGGCTTCGAACTCATCCCACGCCGCCCCGAGCTGGAGGAACATCTCCGTGTCGATGCTGTTCATCGCCTCGGGGCGGTCAAGGGTGATGACGAAGGTGCGGCCGATGCGCTCCGTACGAACTGGCACGGCGCGATGCTACCACCCGAGCGGAGGACACGCTCGGTGGTCTACGCCACCGCCCCGCGCTCTCGGAGGGAGGCGATACGCGCGTCGTCGTAGCCGAGGGACCGCAGGATCTCGTCGGTGTGCTGACCGAGGAGTGGCCCCGTGGAGCGGATGCGGCCCGGCGTTCCGCTGAGCTTCGCGCCGATCCCGATCTGCTTCACCTTCCCCACTGGCGAATCGAATTCGACGACCATCCCCCGCGCGAGGTTGTGCGGGTCTTCCACCACCCGCTCCATCTCGAGCACCGGAGCCGCGCAGATGTCGTGCTGGGACATGATGGCCATCCATTCGTCGGCCGTCTTCGTCCGGAACACCGCCGCGAACTTCTCCCGCATCGCCGGGTAAGCGGAGGTGTCGAACTGCTTCCCCAGGAACTCCTCGCAGCCGAGCACACGGCAGAGGGCCTCGTAGAAGTGCGGTTCGATGCTGCCGATGGAGAACCAGCGTCCGTCGGCGCACTGGTAGACGTCGTACCACGGCACGCCCCCGTTCAGCAGGTACTCGCCAGGGCGGATCACCTGGCCGTTGGCGAAGTAGCCGGCGAAGGCGGCGGTCATGAGGGCGAGGACGCCGTCGCTCATGGCGATGTCGATGTACTGGCCCTCGCCAGTCTTCTCCCGTGCCAGCAGAGCCACGCAGATGGCGAAAGCCGCGTGGAGGCCGCCCCCCGCGAAATCGGCGATGATGTTGATGGGGATGGCTGGCGGCGTCCCCGGTCGGCCGGTGACCCCCAGGGCTCCGCCGATGGCGATGTAGTTGATGTCGTGACCCACCAGGTTGGCGTAGGGGCCCGTCTGCCCGAAGCCCGAGAGGGAGCAGTAGATGATTCGCGGGTTGATGCGGCGAACCGTCTCGTAGTCGACACCGAGCCGCTGGACGACCCCTGGCCGGAACCCCTCCAGCACCACGTCGGCGTCCTTCGCCAGCGCGTAGAAGATCTCCCTGGCCTCCGGGTCCTTCAGGTTGAGGGCGATGGATCGCTTCCCTCTGGAGAGGGCGTTGTAGGCAGCCGCCCGCTGTGCCGATTCCGAGAGGCGAGCCGGGTTGGGGCCGCCGAGCTTCGCCGACGCCCCGGGCACGGCCTCGACGAGGATGACATCGGCGCCGAAGTCGGCGAGGAGCATCGAGCAGAACGGGCCCGGCGCGAGCCGGGAGAGGTCGAGCACGCGGATTCCCTCGAGCGCCATCACCATCGTTCCAACCCTTGCGGAGAAGTTCGGACGAGACGTTTCGTCGCCGCCTTAGCATTGCTGGAGGAGCGGCGGGGCGCAACGGGGGTGTGAAGCGGCCGAGGGGGGCGAAATGGGGGTGGAACCCGTTGACAGGCGCGGGGGCCCTGCCGATACTTGCAGGTGGAGCTTCGGTTCCGGGCGCGGACGAGCCGCCCGGCCCCGCGAAGGCGGGTGCTCCACCCAGCGCAGAGGCGGACGTTGACAGCCGCAGACGCAGGGGCTACTCTGCTCGTTCGGGCCTCGTTGGAGGCCGGCGCACGTTCACAACTGGATAGCGGGTGAAAGAAAGCGTTGGGACCCCGTCTGGG